>Ga0265336_10000031_pt1 | contig 169231 bp, 241 predicted proteins | sample 42119metaG_FD_193583 | JGI IMG/M metagenome (GOLD analysis project Ga0265336, IMG submission 193583) | Rhizosphere microbial communities from Carex aquatilis grown in University of Washington, Seatle, WA, United States - 4-21-19 metaG | ecosystem: Host-associated > Plants > Roots >... | reverse complement strand
GAAAGAACTTTGAAAGAACTTTGAAAGAACTTTGAAAGAACTTTGAAAGAACTTTGAAAGAACTTTGAAAGAACTTTGAAAGAACTTTGAAAGAACTTTGAAAGAACTTTGAAAGAACTTTGAAAGAACTTTGAAAGAACTTTGAAATAATTTTAAATAGATTTAAAAACATTTGACTTCTATCCCGGCATGTTGTATATTTTAAAAGGATAACTCAAAATGTGTAACTCTGCCTCGTTCATCGTAACTCAAAATGATGTTTTGTTTTCCAAATATTCAGATAGTCATGAAGATATCATATCGGAAAATAAATTGAATGACAAAACAGATACACCTGATTTTGTTCGAATAGAAATTTCTCCAAAGGATAATGATTATCGAACTCCTATAGAGAGTTGGATATTTAAAACAGATCAGGATTTTCTGCCGGAATGGTTTAATATCAAAGAAGCAGAAATCGCCTGTCGAGATAAAATAAACGAATGGGCGAAAACTCATATCATTCGAAAAGATACAAAAATTCCAATTGAGTTCACCAAACTGAATTTGATTATTTTATCCGGTAATGTGAAAATCGATACAGTGTCTGGTGGATATGTCCGGAGTTATAATACCTCCAAACTGACAATCAATACATTATCTGGTGGATATGTCCGGAGTTTTGATACCTCCAATGTGACAATCGATACAGTGTCTGGTGGATATGTCCGGAGTTATCATACATCCAAAGTGACAATCAATACATTATCTGGTGGATATGTCCGGAGTTTTGATACCTCCAATGTGACAATCGATACAGTGTCTGGTGGAGATGTCTGGAGTTATGATACCTCCAATGTGACAATCGATACAGTGTCTGGTGAAGATGTTATGAGTTTTGATACAGTGTCTGGTGGATATGTCAGGAGTTATAATACCTCCAAACTGACAATCAATACAGTGTCTGGTGGATGTGTCTGGAGTTTTGATACCTCCAATGTGACAATCGATACAGTGTCTGGTGGAGATGTCCAGAGTTATGAGACCTCCAATGTGACAATCGATACAGTGTCTGGTGGAGATGTCCAGAGTTATGAGACCTCCAATGTGACAATCGATACAGTGTCTGGTGGAGATGTTTGGAGTTTAAATACCTCCAAACTGACAATCAAAAATGATAAAGGATAACTAAGACATGTTATTGAACGGGGAACTTCAATATCAATATATGATTCTGGTGAAGACCAACTTGACCGTTATACTGTTGTGATATATGGTAAAGAGTGGAGTGAGTCAGCGGAAATAAAAGGACTTCGACCCTGCCTTTGTCTATCCAACATCATATACAGGATTCTCTCAATTTTCCACATGTCAGGTTGGAAAGCATCTTGGAAAGAAGATTACTTTTGAAAGTCTTTCCAAAGATTTGCAAGATCATATCAATACACGACTTGAAAAGGTTTAAAGGAATTCATTATGAACTCTTCCAAAGAAAAAGTTTCTGAAGAAACCATCAAGATGTTATGTTATCAACTTTGGATACGTGGAGCGTCAGTTGCTTTGATGGAGAAGATTTTAAAGATATCCATCAAATTCAAAGATGGTTCTGGATTATCTTCTTTGCCTAATGATATTTATAATGGCAACTTTGATATTCTTCCATATAATCCGGATGATGATATTGAAACTTGGGGAATGGAATATCTCAAAAAGTTTCAAACTATTTAAAATCTTTTCAAAGGAGATTTCAAATGAATTCCAAAGGACTTTCAAAAGTTCATCGGTTTATCTGGAGGGAAACCTTTCATGATTTCCAGATAGAGGATACCTTAACCGGAGAATGTAAGGGGATGGGAGATGGTGTTGATATGTTTGCTGAGGAAGATGGTAACTCTATTCCTGTATCAACACCTGAGTTCTACAAGGCTCTGAATGATATGTTCAAAAAGGATCAGTATATTTTACAAGAAGCATATTTCCCTGAGACAATAGGGAGGATTGATAATGAAATTGAATAAATCTTTAACGAAGTCTTTAACGAAGTCTTTAACGAAGTCTTTAACGAAGTCTTTAACGAAGTCTTTAACTGTCAAATATCTCAAGGAACTTCTTGATGGTGTTCCTGATGATTCTATTGTTCGAATCCGTCCGGAGTGTTATGGGAAGTCTATCGTAGCATATGCTGTAGTTATCAAATCGGATAAGTCAAGTATTATCATCCTTTGAAAAATCTTTGAAAGGAGTTTTAAAATGACTATGAAACTTTTACAATCAGATTTTAAATTTTTTTCAAATCCTTGTGGATATGATATCTTCTATTATGATATCTTCTATAAGGGAAAAATTATCGGTAGTGAAATCATTAATGGAGTAAGGGATGATAATGATAAGTTGGTAGAGGAGGAGATAAATAAACTCATTGCCGGGAAAGGTAAATTAAAATTTCTAAACAACATCAAGAAGATTAGGTCAATGGAAAGAGCAGACAAGAGGAGGATGAAGAAGAACGCCATGACTGTTGCTATTCTTGTGGAGGAAAGTATTAATCGATATGCAAGAACCTATTCTCCCAACATCTATGCTGCTCAAGGGATTCTTGAAGAGGTTATTCAGATTCTTCAGAAAGCAGTTTGAAAGGAATTTAAAATGTCTTGTAAAAATTGTAAATTATCTTTTCATCCTTTATCCTGCAATGGTATTTCTGTAGGAGATAAAGTTACCGTTAAGAACATTGTTAAGGAAACCACCACATGGGGAGAGGATGTTGTTATTGAACCGGGAGAGTTATTTGTTGTGAAGTCGATAGCCCCGAAGATTCGAATGGTGAAAGGGAAGGATAAGGATAATAAGTTTTGTTTTATTTATGCAACGGCAATTAATCGGAAGTATGGGAATGATATAAACAAAATGGAGTTTCGGGAGAACTTTTGTAATGTTGTCAAAGTTTAAAAGATTTCAAAAGTATTTCAAAAAGATTTCAAAAAGATTTCAAAAAGATTTCAAAAAGATTTCAAAAGGCTTTCCAAGTTTTTAAAGTTTGGAAAGCCTTTTAAATTTATTTCCTTCCAATTGAAATCAGTGCTGGATTCAACGTTCTGCCTTTTGCTGTTGCCTCCTCGCCTTCATTTCCTATTTGAGTATCATTGTTCCATTTCTTTCTGAACTCATCTCCTCTTGAATGAACACTAGATACTATAGAAGCTACTGCACCTGCCATATAACCTGTAATACCTCCTGAGTTTGTTTCGTTATCAGCACGACAAATCAAAAGGTGTGGATCAAAGTCTCCGGGTTCTGTGTCAAGGATTTCCATAACTTTCCTTGCAACATTAACACAACATCCACCATAAGCATCTTGATTATTCTCTTGACATTTCTTCCATCCTGATTCGTCTTTGATAGGCATAACTGTTTCCTTTTGATGTTAAAGTTTAATTGTTTTTCTTCCATTCTTCATATTGTTTCTTATACTCAGGATTTATACATTTTGTAAAGTCCCATATCCAGATATACAACCATACCATCTTTCCATAACTTATTGGAAGAACATTTTCAGAGTTTATAAGTTTAAGCTTTTGAAGCTCTTCCAAATTTTTACAACATGCCTTAATCAGTTGCATGTTATATTCAAAAACAAAATCAATAACATTTATTCTAAATTTAAAAACTTTTTCATTCCGACCACTTGTAATGACTAAATATATTGATGCAAGACTACAAAGCATAATAAGTATAATCATTTACTCCTCCTATCATTTTTGATTGTTAGTTTGGAGGTCTCATAACTCTGGACATCTCCACCAGATAATGTATTGATTGTCATTTTGGAGGTATCAAAACTCTGGACATATCCACCAGACACTGTATTGATTGTCAGTTTGGAGGTATCACAACTCCTAACATCTCCACCAGATAATGTATTGATTGTTAGTTTGGAGGTATCACAACTCCTAACATCTCTACCAGACACTGTATCGATTGTCACATTGGAGGTATCAAAACTCCGGACATCTCCACCAGATAATGTATTGATTGTTAGTTTGGAGGTAGCACAACTCCTGACATCTCCACCAGACACTGTATTGATTGTCAGTTTGGAGGTATCACAACTCCTAACATCTCTACCAGACACTGTATCAATTGTCACTTTGGAGGTATTATAACTCCAGAGATCTCCACCAGACAATGTATTGATTGTCACTTTGGATGTATGATAACTCCGGACATATCCACCAGACACTGTATCGATTGTCACTTTGGAGGTATCAAAACTCCAGACATATCCACCAGACACTGTATTGATTATCAGTTTGGAGGTATTATAATTCCGGACATATCCACCAGATATTGTATTGATTGTCAGTTTGGAGGTATCAAAACTCCGGACATATCCACCAGACACTGTATTGATTGTCAGTTTGGTGGTATCATAACTCCGGACATATCCACCAGATAATGTATTGATTGTCAGTTTGGATTTATTATAACTCCTGACATATCCAGCAGACACTGTATTGATTGTCACATTACCGGATAAAATAATCAAATTCAGTTTGGTTAACTCAATTGGAATTTTTGTATCTTTTCGAATGATATGAGTTTTCGCCCATTCGTTCATTTTATCTCGACAAGCAATTTCTGATTCTTTGATATTAAACCATTCCGGCAGAAAATCCTGATCTGTTTTAAATATCCAACTCTCTATAGGAGTTCGATAATCATTATCCTTTGGAGAGATTTCTATTCGAACAAAATCAGGTGTATCTGTTTTGTCATTCAATTTATTTTCCGATATGATATCTTCATGACTATCTGAATATTTGGAAAACAAAACATCATTTTGAGTTACGATGAACGAGGCTGAGTTACACATATTAATTAATGTCCTTTAAAGATTTTGAAAGAGATTTCTGTAGTAAAACTCCATATAATATATCAAGACATTTTTGAATAACGTTTAATGTTTTGATATTAGTTATCTTCAGAATTAAATCTGGTTTCTTGTCTTTGACAACTTTATCAAATTCTTTAAAATCAACTTTGCCGGATTTGAAAGTTCCCTTTTTAATCTTATAAAAGTTTAAAGATTTATCAAGGGTTTTGAAACCACAACAAACATCACCATTACCAATAACGCAGACGGTTTGTTGTTTGGTTTTATCTGCTTCAAATACTATATTATGTTTAATCATTATTCTTAACTCCTTCGGATATTTTTTAAAATTCATTTCAAATTTCCTTATTAAATTTTCGAAAGAGTTTCTACAAGTTTTTCAAAATTCAACTTTGAAACATCTATTGAACAAATTTTCAAATCAACTGGTACTCCTTTATCCTTTACATATTCCGCCGGATTAATACTCATAACAAAAGAAAATTCATTTGGATAAATAATTTGAACAAGCGAAGTTGGTTTATTACTCGGTTCGAATTTGCTATACGTTTTTACAACAAAAAAACAATTTGCTGATGAATTTAAAAGTTTTATAGTTTCTAATCCTGATTGATAAATCTTTTCTTCTTTCCCCACAATATCCCGGCGAGTAGTTTCTTCTTCAACAAATTTAGAAACTGCTTTGATAACAGAGTTTGGATTTTTATACCAATGCTCTTTATAATCATTTTCAAACTTTACAAAATATTCAATTCCTTTTAAATGATTATAATAATTATTCCAAACCTTATGTCCTGTTGCAATAATATTGAAAAAATCTTTAAGAACAATTTTAAAAATTTGAAAAGGAATTATAATTTTTTCAACATCTTCCTGACTGCCTACATCTGAAGAAAATATTTTTTCACGGTCGAGAATATCCAACTGAAGATTTTTGTGATGTGGAAGAAGAGAGTTATAGAGATTCTTTATCATTTCATTCTCTATCTCTTTATTCTTCTTGAATTTATTTATTTGTTCTTTTAAAGGCCGTTCAGTTAGTTGTGACATAATTAACCTCGGTTGGTTTTGAGTGATTTATTAATTTCTATGATTACTTGTCTTGCTCTATCCATTCGAGAAAGATTTAACCTTGTGAGAGGAGAGTCACGGTCACTTGGATTATATGCAGCCTCATATTTTTTGAATATTGAGGTCTGCTTATCAAGTTCCTTCTTGAGTTCTCGATATCTAGTTGGGATTATTATCATGGTTATTTACTCCTCCTATCATTTTTGATTGTCACATTGGAGGTCCCACAACTCCTGACATATCCACCAGACACTGTATCGATTGTCACATTGGAGGTATCACGACTCCGGACATATCCACCAGACACTGTATTGATTGTCACATTGGAGGTCTCATAACTCAGGACATCTCCACCAGACACTGTATCGATTGTCACATTGGAGGTATCATAACTCCCGACATCTCCACCAGACACTGTATCGATTGTCACATTGGAGGTCTCATAACTCCTGACATATCCACCAGACACTGTATCGATTGTCACATTGGAGGTATCATAACTCCAGACATCTCCACCAGACACTGTATCGATTGTCACATTGGAGGTATCATAACTCCGGACATATCCACCAGACACTGTATCGATTGTCACATTGGAGGTATCAAAACTCCTGACATATCCACCAGATAATGTATTGATTGTCAGTTTGGATTTATTATAACTCCTGACATATCCACTAGACACTGTATCGATTTTCACATTACCGGATAAAATAATCAAATTCAGTTTGGTGAACTCAATTGGAATTTTTGTATCTTTTCGAATGATATGAGTTTTCGCCCATTCGTTTATTTTATCTCGACAGGCGATTTCTGCTTCTTGGATATTAAACCATTCCGGCAGAAAATCCTGATCTGTTTTAAATATCCAATTCTCCATAGGAGTTCGATAATCATTATCCTTTGGAGAAATTTCTATTCGAACAAAATCAGGTGTATCTGTTTTGTCATTCAATTTATTTTCCGATATGATATTTTCATGACTATCTGAATATTTGGAAAACAAAACATCATTTTGAGTTACGATGAAAGAGGCAGAGTTACACATTAGTTTAACCTTTCACAACTGCTAATGGTGAAATCATTTTGTTCTTTTTTCCGGCTTCCCAAGCTTTTTTTGAAATCAACTTAATAAGATTTCGAATTTGTTCATCCTTAAAGTTGTGTTGTGGTTAGTTGCTGATAATCCCGGCTGCGATAGGGTCGATCTGTCTTTTGGTCTGATCGAGATAGTCAATTGACCAGCGACCGCGCGTGCCACGCGGCAAGCTGCCCGCGAGTACCCTGCGGACCTCAATCTTTACTATGCGTAAATTGTCGCCCTCAAAACTGCCGTACGTGCTGCCCGTGTCCCATCGTGCGATATACGTCATGATCATCTCCCCTCTTGCATTAGTGCGTGATAGTCTCTGTGATCGTGCCCCCCGCCGCCCGCATCTTATCGAGCCCGGCCCAAAATACCGGCAACGGATATACCGTGCTGGTACCGTCGATCTGTACATTGTCTCCGTCCTCAGTGTATACTTGGGTTTTTCCGTTGGTGAGAGTCACGGTCCATTTTCGATAGGTTTTCATTTAATAAATCCTATTTTGAATATTAAGGAGTTTTGAATCTGCTTCAGGATTACTTTTCAAATTTAGACTTTCAGATTCATCGTATGCATAATACTTACCTTCTACATCAACATCAACCTTCCCGGCAGAAACAGGTTTTCCTCTAATTGTTCGAGCAAAAGATTTATGATTGATGCTTCCCGGAAAGATAATGATAAAATCTTCCGGACCATCCTGATATCTTCCATTCTCAAACCTGACGTATTTGTATGCCATAATATCCTCTTGAGATAAAGAATTTTATTACACTTAAAATATACATCATGGTTTGGAAGAATGCAAGTCTTTTTTAAATCTATTTTAAATTTTAACTTTGATAACCTGTTTCTTTCAAAATTTTAGAATCAAGATTATGAATTTTTGCAAGAAGATTTTCAAGTTTTTCGTAAGAATATAAATCATTAGTATCATTATATTCCCGGAGAGTTTTGTTATATTCCCGTTGGAGTTGTTCGACATCATCATAACAAACATTTTCGATATCATTATAAGAAACATTAAAGACTTTGTTAAAGACTTTGTTAAAGACTTTGTTAGACATAAACACTACCTTTCGTTAAAGGACTTCGTTAAAGACTTCGTTAAATTTAGTGAACATAAAATTGTAACCATATAAAAATTATTACACACCAATGAATAGCTTGATCCATCTCAAATGAAATCAGATTCCATCTTGCTTTGATAGGATCTGTTATAAAATGTGTTACGAATAATATTAATGCTGCCGTTAAAGATATATGAGCAAAGAGAACAAAGGTTGATGCATAAATCATACAATGAACAAACATAAAGTACCATGATTTCTTTTTTCCTTCACTCAACCAATCTCCCTGCATCGGAAAATCGGCGAAATAATGACAACTAAAAAGTACAGCAAGTTGAATAAAAATATCCTGTGACCATAAACTATTTATCATTAATCTTATTCCTCATCTTCGAAAAAGAATTTACGTTTAGTCCCATAAGAATTTTTACTCATCGAAGAAGAATCTCCTCTTTTTAAAGAAAAATTTTGAATCTTTAAAATCATTTTTCAATTTAATTTCAGGATATAACATCCATAATCCATTGTTTTCTTTACAACTTTTTTCACAATCAGATCCATCAACAATACCAAACCATTCTACAGCAACGGCAAAACTTGTAGATTCTGGTTTGATTTTTCTTACTATTCCTTCCATACCTTTCATCAACTGATTTTCATATTGATTTACCTCAGAAACTACAAGATCATTTATTTTAAAAATACAATTTGGAGTGATGGGAACTTCATTATAATCAGATTTCTCTGCCAATCTTAAATATTCTTCCCTCATCCACAAGCAATGTTTTTTTCTACCATTACCATTACAATCATGACCTCCAGTAAAATCCGCCCAATCAACACCAAAAAGGGGTTCTTTGTTTACTATATCTTTTACAACAACTTCACCAATCATTCCCTTCTTAATAACATTTAAATAATTATTCTTTGCAACAACACTACATTCTTCTATCTCAGGTTTTTTTTCATCAGGAGGATAATAATACCAATCAAAATCTGGATTATAGGAAACATTATAATTAACATTATAATTTCCGTTATCAAAATCTGGATTATAGGAAACATTATAATTAACATTATAATTTCCGTTATCAAAATCTGGATTATAGGAAACATTATAATTAACATTATAATTTCCGTTATCAACCTCTATTATATTTAAATCTTTTGGGTTAAACATTAATCTTTCAGGAAATAATCATCACATTTGTTTTGAATTGGACAATCGCAGCACAGAAAAACTTCAGAGCATCCGGCACCCAACATAATTTCGTTTGTCAAAACTTCACTTGTCTGCTGATCCATTTGTATTACTCCTGAGATAGTTGATTGTGATTTTGGGGTTTGACTCTTCATGTATTTCGTTTTTAATTCTCTCCTTGAGTTTTCGTCGTACTATCCTATTAAGTATTGCCTTGGATTTACCATGATATACGTTGCAACAGAAACACTTTACACCTCCAACACCAACTTTATTATCCATTTCCCTTCGGTATTCGTCTGCCACGGTTAAATTTCCTTTTGTATTTGTGGGAAAATAATTCTCTCTTGAATCCAAAATCTCTGTAAAATTTTAGAAGTTTTTCCCGGTCAGTTTGTTTATCTAATGGACAAGGAAATAATTCTATATTAGTTTTAAATTTATCAGCATGTTCACAAAGAAGTTTCATAGTCTTCTTTGCTAATCCTTGTCCTCTTAATTTTAAAGGAACAAAGAAATAATCCACATAGATATTTAAATCTTTATGAGTTATTAAAAGTTTGACATTATTTTCTTCTGTAAATTTTAAACTTCTTTCAAATTATTTTTTCCTCCATTCAATTTTATGAAGTGAATCTGTCGCAGTGCTATCAATAGAGACATTATAAACTACTCCATTAACAACCTGAGTTCCAAGATGTCTCTCCATCATATGTTTAGATTTATCATCACCAATACTCAATGTTATTAAAAGTGTAACTGCCGCACTAAAGAAAACCCCCCAAAAAAAGTTACTCATTTTCTTTATCCTTTCGTTTAAACGGGATTTTCTCTCCGTTTGTTTAAAATTTCTTTAAAACAGTTTTCAATCTTTTCATATTCTTCCGAAGTTTCAGGAAAAATATCAACCTTTGCAAATCCTTCTTTCTCATGACTGAAGATAGTTACCCATCGAATTTTCTTTTCACAAACAGTTTGAAAATCTTTGGAAGTGCTGTTATTAGCAATTCTTTTAAATTCTTTTTCAGTTGGCATAAATGACTCCGAACTATAATAAAGTGTTTTTGAAATATTCTTTTGAAGATTTAACTTTTGAATTATTTCATCAATCCAATTATCTTTATCAAAGGAAGCAGAGATATATGTTTTATGTCCATGTTTTTGTATCTCCTCCGGGAACCAACTATCTTTAAATTTCATATCTCTAGGATCAGGTGAACGAACCCAACCTGTATGTATAAGTCCTTGAGAGATATCTATGATTTCAGTTTTTAAAATAATTAGTTTTGGAAATCCTCCCCACAATTCATTAAAATCATAAACAATATAGATTTGTTTGCCGACAATTATTTCTTCAGGGAGCAGCAAGATAAACCTCTTTCGGAAATGATATCAAAATATAATTCATGGTACAATCAAATGCAAGAACTTTATTTTCAATTATTTTAAATCCCTTTCAAAATAAATCTTGATTTTATTTCTGCCATGAATTATTTTTAAAGATTCAAAATCTTCTTCAAAAGGAATTCAAAATGAATTTTAAAGTAAAAGATAGGATTGAAGTCATAAAAAACTATTCAAGTTTTGATACTCCTTGGAATTTAAAAGTTGGTATGAAAGGAAAAATTATAAAAATCGATAGTGATGGAGATTTTATTGTTGATTGGGATATTCCCATTATAAGTTCTGCTGGAAACCCAATGAATGGGTGGATTATAATATGGCCTAAAAATGAATTAGAAAAATTCATCAAAAAAATAGATTCGCCTGAAGAAGAAAATAAAATAAAATTAAATTATACATCTCTTCAACCACCAATACCAAAGATATCAAAGATTGGAAGTTATGTTATTTGTATTAAAAATGAAGTTAAAGGTTTTATGGAAGATAAAATCATAGGGGGTATGGTTGGAACTATTGTTGATGAAAGTACTTCATGTTATTATGTTGATTGGAATACTTTAACTACTGGTGATGGTCCAAAAAATTCCCTTTGGTATATCGATAAGTCCCGGTGTGAATTTATTTCTTGTGATGATCTAACTAAATCCACAACTCCTTCACCACAATATTCGGAAAAATCTTTTGAAGATAAAGATGCACTCAAACCGGGAGAGTATGTAAAGATTATTTATTGTGTAGATGATTGCTTTAAATATCTAAGTGGAAAAATTCTTGAGGTTGCAAGTGTAGGACAAGGAACTATTCAATTTTATATAAAAAACAAATCTCCAGATAAAAGATCATCAGGAGATGCTTTTATAACTTGTAATTTTAATCAAATACGATTTGTAAGTAAATTCACTTTTCGGGAACTTCAGATCGGGGATAAGGTCACTGCAACTCAGGATATTAAAACAAATTTTGGAAAGATTTGGAAAGATTTGACTGGAACCATTATAGGATTTGACTCTGAATTAATCGGAGTTGAATGGGATGAATACGTTGGAGGAATCAACTGCAACGGACTTTGTTCTGCTGGTTATGGTTGGTATTGTGAAGATGATATGATTTCGCGGGAAGAAGAGTATGAAATGTTTGATGTTGGTGATATTGTAGAGAATTGTTTGGAAGATACTAGATTCTCTCAATCCATTAATGTGGGTAGAAGAGGAAAGATTATTAATTTTGAAAAACCCAAAAGAGTTATCGTCAGATGGTTTGCTTCGAACAACGGATCAGCGTATAATACAGAAGTATCTTTAAGGTTTTTGAAACTAATTAGGAAATGTGAGTGTATAAAAGATTCTAAGTCCTTGAATTCAAAACTATTACCGAAGAAAAGCAGATTCTTTTTCAATGAATGGGAGTAAAATATTTTAAAATAGATTTAAAAAGACTTGCATTGTTGTCCGGGATGTTGTATATTTTAGTTGTAGGAAGTTTGAAACGACATCAATCAACACCAAAACTAAACCGGAGGTTGTTATGCAGAAGCCTAAAAAGTCGTTCCTCGAAACCCAACCAAATCTTTTTGACAAGTGTATCGCGTTCCGTATTGAGATCAGCCGTCCGGGTATTCGTCGCAAGGTGCAAAGCGATTCGATGCAACTCAAGGAAGGTCATGGTGAGCAACCGAAGACCGAGAACATCGGGGTATCGAAGAAACTTTTCAGTTGCCCGGAGTTTGATGAAATCATGAGTTCCGACAATGCAATCAGGTCGGATATCCTGAAACTCAGTCTTCCCTCTCCGTTCGGTCGTGGTGTTTACCTGATTCCCCTTGCCAATCTGGAAGTTGTTGACAGCATGATTCAGGAATACCGGAGTCGGCGCTTGATGGAAATCTCAAAGTTCATCGACGTTTACGAACAAGCTGTCAGGGATGCCAAAAATGATCTCGGTGGAGTATTTAATCCTGCCGACTATTTATCAAAGGAAAGCATCGCTGCTGAGTTCGGGGTCGAGACAAACTACATCGAAGAAACCCTCCCCGGTCGTCTGAAGTCAATCTCTCCGGAAATCTTCAAGAGGGAACGTGCAGAGTTCTCGGATAAGTTGAAGAATGCCGCCATCGAGATTCAACAGGCATTACGGGTGAAGTTTGCAGAATTGATATCTCATCTTGCAGAAGTCCTCGGTGACAGTCCGGATGGAAATAAACGGCGATTCAAAAAGAACTCCTTTGAAAATTTTGAGGAATTCATCAACAACTTCAAAAACCTGAACATCACGGATGATAACGACCTGACTGAGTTGGTGGAAAAGGCAAAACTTGTCATGAAGGGATGTGATGTTGAAGTTCTTCGGAAAAATGATGATTTTCGGGAAGAAATCAAAAAGGAGTTTGAAAAGATTGAAAAAATTCTTCCGAGCATGATCGAGGTCAAACCGCTCCGGAAGTTTAATTTTGCTTCCGAAGATTGATAAAAATTTTTCAAATTCTTTCAAAGGCTTCAGAAGAAATTCTGGAGCCTTTTTAATTTAACACACCTAAGATCCTCTACAATCGAAGATAATTTTAATGAGTGTCTAAGTCTATCATCAAAATCAATATAGTCGTAAAAGAACTCACAGGTTAGTTTGCTCTTCATTTTATCACCAAGATTATCATGTGATATTTTTAAATCCTCCCAATACAATCAACATGAACATAGTTGATATTATTTTTATCTCTGTTATCATATTGCTTACACATCATTTCACCTTCTTTGATTTTATTATTACATATTACACAAACAGTATTAGAATATTTAGATCCAAACATTTGACCATATGAATAAGGACTTCTCTTCTTTTCAAGTTCTTCTAAATCATCGATTGGTAAATTTTTCAATCTTCTCAAAATTTTCAAAGACTGTCGTACACCATTGATAGCGGCATGTGGTTTAACTTCTTCCGGCAGACCTAACATTTTACTTATGCTATCAACCCCAATATACTCAGCATCTGGATAAAGCGTATGAAAGATAGTTGGAATATCATATTTATATCTATCAAAGGTATCCTTAATTTTAAAATTATACATTGCTTGATTTAGAAATAACCAATCAAATGTAGTATTATGAGCAACGAAGATAGCACTTTTAGCAAGGACGAGATATTCTTTGATAGATTCTTCTAAATCTTTTGAATTCTTCCAAAGATGTTCTTGATAACCATTACAACGTTTTGCACTCTCGGTCAACAACTCAGGATGATTTATCTTTGTTTTTTGACAATATTCTTCAATAATATTCAATTGATAATCAACTCTGATTGCACCTATCTCAATAATCTCATGTGTTCTAAAATCTGTTCCTGTTGTTTCAAAATCTGTAATTATTAAATCTTTTTTATTAATTGGATTTGCCATCTTATCTCCTGTTAGTTAGTTATCTATAAAGAAAAATCTTTTTCTCTTGTTCATAAAAATACTTTGAAATGGTTCTATTTTCTTTTCAACTGGTATATATTTAAAATCACTAAAACCCAAAGAAAAAAACTCTACTTTATCTTGTGGAATAATTTGAACATTATTTATTTGTTTTAAAAAAGAATTTTTTAAATCTTCAGAAGCTCTTTTAAACAGTTCATCTAATTCTATATAAGAAGTGTCTTCTGAACTTTTTTTCTTTACAACTTCTTCTGAACTTTTTATAATTTCTTCTGAACTTTTTACAAGTCTTATAGAATATTCTGAAGTTGATATTTTATTGTTGTTTTCGCAACTAATAATTACTTCTTTTTTATATGGAGGGGTATATCTGAAAGAAGTGATCAAACCTTTGAATCCGTTATAGATACTTGTTTTATCATTAATTTCGACATAATCACCTAATTTAAATATATAAAATAATTTTACTGTATCGAAATTAACAAACAAACCGGAATTGGTTTTACAAAGTCCATTACAGGAAGTACCAGAATAAAAATCATTCCATTCTACAGCAAGCATACTCTCTTGTATCAAAATACCTTTTACAATTCCTATGCTTCCTTTTTTAAGACTCATATTATCAATTAAGGAAACAACATAATCTTGAATGTTAAAATTATTCATATTGTTTTGTTTTTAAATTAAATTTTTGAAGTTTGTTAGTTTGAATATCGAGACGGTCGAAAGATATTCCTAACATTGTTGCAGCATTCACATCAATTGGCCCATCAAAAATACTTCCTGTTCCTTTAGTATCTATCTTACAATCTTTACAAAAAATATGTCCTTCAAATTCAGACCATTCAATATTACTTTCACCACAGACATCACAGTGAAAACCATACACCTTTGGATTTTGAACATATATCCAATTTCTTTTATAAAGTTCGGATTGTTTGGACATTATGATTTTAAAATATTTTCAATAGAATCTTCAATATCTTTTGTAAGTATTTCAAATCTTTTATCATCAATTTTTTTTATAATAAACTTGTAAAGAATTTTAGATTCTTTTGTAGAAGTAAACCACAATTTTTGAGTTCTACTATTAATATTTCTAACACCTATACAATGATCTAATATTTCTATGCTACCATCTTTCTTAAAAACTTTCTCTTTGTAATCTGGAGGAATTAAATCATATGTCCATTCATCGACTTTGAAAGTATCTTCGATTTTCTTTACTAATTTATTTAAAAGTTCAATATTATCAATTGGCATTTTAAATCCTCTTTATAAAAATTTGAAAGAGGGAATTTAAAAACTCCCTCTCATACAATTATACTTCATAAAAATGCTTATCCATTATACCAAGCTTCTGAAATATAACTACAAGATGCAGAAACATTCCTGTCAAGAGCATCACTAAGTTTCTTTACAACATCTGCCTTGAATTGATTGCCTGTTTCTTCACCACCAATACGAGAATAACTACGACCGAGATAATAAGTTTCAGAATTTTCGTTACCATGCATCTCAAGATCTGTCTTCTCTGCCGCTTCTTCTAATGAATCATACATTCCACCAAACTCTTCTTCAGTCTTACCAATAATCTTTAGAAGGTCTTCTTTGTCCATTTCCATCCCATAGATACAAAAACTACTTGAACTGCTGTTAGATACAAAACCCATACGAATTTTCATACTACTCCTTTGTTAATGTTAATGTTAATAAACATCATATCCGGTTTCTTCAATATCACAACATTTAATATCATTTCCAAGAAACTTTTTCAAAGTATTTTCAATTGACTTTTTAAATTCCTTGCCTGTTTCATCATCTCCAATTGTACTGAAACTACGACCGAGATAATAAGTTTCAGAATTTCCGTTACCATGCATCTCAAGATCTGTCTTCTCGGTAATATCTTCTACATAATGATTGATAGAATTAAAGTCTTGAACATCTAAAATTTTACAAATATCTTTTTCAGTTATTTCTACTCCATAAATACAGAAACTTGAACTGCTGCTGTTAGATACAAAACCCATACGAATTTTCATATTAATCTCCTTGAATTTAGTTATTTATTCAAAATCACAATGTGTAATATTTTCAACACTTTCAAAATTTTTTATAACTTTATCTTCAAAATATCTTCCTACTCCATAATATTTTTCTTCAAATAAATAATTTTGTTTTTGAGTAAAATCATCCTTATTAGATTCTTCCCAATCATCAAGAGTTGTATAATCTTCATCACGTTTAAAATAAATTTCTACAAGATTCATTCCAAATTTTTTAAAAGGTTTTGAAACTTCATTAATCATACTTTGTTCAAAATCTTTCAAACCATTATAAATCTTTTGAAAGTCTTCTTTCTTAACTATAATCAAATAACTTGCGCTGGAACTATTTGAAACAAAACCAGTTCTGATTTTCATATTATAAGTCTGTTTCGAAAGTTGAGAGTTTAAATGTTAATATATTTTCATACGCCCAATCCCTATCGACTGCTTCTGTTATGTATTTACCTTTATAATTTTTCATAACTTCAATCTCTTCCATAAGTTCTTTTTTGATAGAAGATATAGTTGGTCTATAGGAATAAGTTAGAGTCATAAAGTAAGGCATAATCTCTTCGGCAGTATCGACATTAGAAAGAGATTTTAAAATATTTTCATAATACTTTATAATTTCATCAACCGAAAATGATTTAACTTTCATTAGTTCCAATTCATTCTTGTCTGCCTCAGTATCAACAATAAAAGAAGACGATGATGAATTGCTGACAAAACCTGTTCTGATTTTCATATCATACTCCTATTGAACTTTGTTAATTGAACTTCATTAGTTATCAATATAATATTTTATAATATCAAACTTAGATGCTGTTTTTTGAATATCTTGCATCCAATCATCTCCATCCATTCCACTCATATTAATTTCTTTTAAATCTATATTAAAATGTTTCAAATCATTTACACAACAACCAAGATCATTACTTTTAATAATTTTTTTTAGTTTTGGTTCTAAAGATTTGTAAAACTCTTTATAATCTTCTTTCTTCATAAGAATTATAAAACTTGATGATGAACTATTTGAAACAAAACCTGTTCGAATTTTCATTCATTCCTCCCAAGATTTGAAGAAATATTATCAATATCTTTAAAAATATTTTGAATAATTTCATATGTTTCACAACCTTCAATTACAGAAAAATAACATCTTATGATATTAACTCCAAAATGATTCTCTTCCCGGTAGTTAGCATAATAGTCTTCGGGGTCTTTGGGGTCTGCTTCTGTAAAATCTTTCTTAATATCTTCAGGAAGTTTATCAAGTACCTTTTGAAAATCTTCTTTCTTAACATAAAATACGAAAGAAGAACTACTTGAATTGCTGACAAACCCCATTCTAATTTTCATATTATTCTTTCTCCAGTTTCAAATCAAATAGTTGACAAGAAACACATTTTTTACAATTCTCTATAGAAGTATTTCGAAAATTTACAACTTTTTCATGATTCCAAATATCCTTTACAAAATCTTCACAATCAAGGATACTGATACCATCTCCCTTTTCCGCGAATGAGCAATGATGATATTCACCTTTAACATTGATATAAAGACTAAACCTTGCACTTTCACATTCTTCAACAAACTGTTTATATTTATTTTGATTATCAACAACCGAAAGAAAACTAAATGCTGAACAACTATCAAATCCAATATTAATCTTTTTTTCAAGGGCAGTATTCACAAGAATTTTATACTTTTCAAAAGAAATCTTATGAAAGGTTTCTCCCCGGCCTTTGTTCTTCAACATCAAGAAAACAATAGCATTGAGTTTATTCAAGCGTGGGTCAGTCTTTACATCTTCAACAACCTTCATACATCTGTCATAAGTTTCTTCACTAACAACGGCATGAATATTAACCTGAGTCAAACCTGCATCGGTAAGACGTTTGACTGAATTATAACAGGTATCATAATCATAAAGAGACACAGCAACAGCACCACAAATAGAAGCAAGACAAGAAGCCTGATATTCTGTGCAACTATTGATAGTGATATTAGGAACAACATAATTATAATCATTGTTTCTGCAATAATTCATAATGGGAAATAGGTCTGGACAACTATTAATATCACCAATTCCAAAAGCAATTTGTGTAAGGGTCTTTGGAATCTTTTTGAAAAGTTTTGTAAAGGTTTCGAAACTCATATTCTCACCCTTAGAAGTATTGTCTTTGTAACAGAAACGACAACCATTTGCACAGATAGTAGAGAGTTCAATATCTGCAATGAAAGGACCATAGGGAGAATGAGTAGGATCTTCTTCTATTTCTTTACCCCAAACTCCCATCAGTCCGTTTTCTTTGTTAAATATATAATTAACTTCAGGTGAACTCAGAGACTTTATTTTTTTATTTTCAAAAAGATTCACTTTAAAACCCTTTCTAAAGTTGTTTAATTTGGTTGTCATTAAAATATATTATGGGTAAATAAAAGTCAAGAACTATATTACTTTTTTTCTTTGAAATATTCTTTAGCTGCCGTTATGTATCTACGAAATTCAAAATCTTGCCAATTCATTTCCAACCATTCTTTCATAATAGTTATCAAATGTCTTTCGATGAATTTAATTCCCATCTTCCTTGCTTTATAGATGGCCCACGTTTGTGCATACAGTTCATTCTTATATTTACTTTTTGATTCAAAGAAACAATGTCCAAATTCATGAAGAATATATGCCTTTAGTAGATTTCTGTTTGTTTTGTTGTTAAAAACATTTCTGTTCAAAATAAGATTACAGATTAAAAGATTCTTCTTATCTTTACCTTTGAATAATATTATCTCACAAGGATAGGAGATGTGTTTGTATTTATATTTCACTATTGGATAAATCTGGAGGTTTTCATCCTTGATAACCTCATAAACAAAATTGAGAACTTCTTTCTTGTCCATCTATACCTTTAACTTGTTAATAGTTTCCTGAACCTTTTCAACTCCAACTTCCCTTACAAACTTTTCTAAGTTGAAATCACCATGAAACACCATACCTGCTGTTGTATCCTCAAGACTTGGACTATCACTAAACAACCAATTTGCATCATCTGAACCCATAATAACTCCTAATTGTTAAAGGTTAAATCGTCAAAGATAACAGGAATTCTTGTTTTAAATTCTTGTAGCATAGGAACCATAATCTCTAACATTTGAGGGTGAGGTTTACCAGTTGTTCCGATAGCACGAAGTTTAAATATATGTCTCCACTCTCTCATATTAGCAGTAATAACAAGTTCAGTCTTTAATGAATTAGGAAGAACTGAACGGGCTTCTTGTGGTTTTGCTCCACTATCAAGCATAAAAGAATATACTTTCTCAGCAGATTCACAAGCAGTCTTCCAAGCAGTAAACATTTCAGGATCTTCATTCCAAAAACATGGTTCAATAAAAGTAACATCATTATATTTTACAAAACGAGTAGACTCCTGACTTGGACTTATAATTCTATGTCTTACCAATTCATGCGATACACCACGGTCACAAATAATCCTGACTGTAACCTTTTCATGTTCGAGAATAGTTTCATGTCCTGACTTTATAATTCCTTTTACAAATTTTCTTGCTGAATCTTCTGTAATCTTTTCTTCTGATTTATAACAAACTCTTCCTACCAATTCTAAATTCTTTAAAATTTCTTCTCCATCAATCTTAGAAAGAATTTCAAAACTTGGTTTAATTATTTTCACTTTTTACATTCTCCTGAAAGATGTTTAGAATTTTTCTCCAAAGAATCAACGACTTACCATCCACATTTGAAGCAACACTTACACTCTTGAGTTTGTTTTTTAAATAAAGTAAAATAAATTTTAAAGAAACCTTATTAGTAGTTATACTGATCTTGATAAGATTTAAAATGTATTCTAAATCTTTTTTATCTTTACCTTCAGAAAGAAGATTGTAAATATTTAGAAGTTCTTTTAAAAGATTAGGATTTGGCATTTTTTGTTCCGGGAAGATCTTCTCTATATTTGTTTATGATTTCTGTTATTCTTTTTGCTTCTGCTTTATTAAATAATCCTATAGAGGCAACACAATATTCAAAAGGACAATGTTTACAAAAACTTTTACGTTGTTTTTTACAAATTATATTAAGAAGTTCAAAATCAGACAAATATTTTAATTTGTTAGTTTTCAAAATATTCCTCTTTTTTAAATTTGTTTTTGGAATCTCTGTTCCTGTTTTTCTCTCGTTGGTCCTGATATCGGCCATCATCAAATTCTTCTTCCAACTGGTCTAAATCTTCAATCCTAATCTTTGCCACTTACTTTTCCTCTCTCTGTTTGTTTCAATAAATAATACCATCTTATTTTTGAGTAATCAAGTCTTTTTTATCATTCTTTCGAAATATCATGAAATAAAAATGAATTGTATCGACAGCGTTGTTTTGGGGTTCTTTTTTCGTGTTACCTGCATTTTTAAAATTATACTTATAAATTAGTTGGTCAGAGAGATAAAAATCATTAATTTCCATAACAAATTTTAAATCATATCCACCTATAAGCTTTGGAGTATTTGCCTTGAAGTCTGTAGTTTTGATTATAACCACTCCACGGTCGTTCAGGACAGCATGAAAGGTCTTAGAGGCTTCGGTAGCATTGGTGATGTAGGTTTTGTTGTATGGAGGTTCATAGAGGATTAAATCAAATCGTTTCTGTGAGGCACTATTCATATTACGGGTCTTGGTCACGTTATATAAATTAATATCTCTGTCATTCCAGATAAAGAGATTCGAGAAATCCAAAATATTTGTTTTTTGGTTTTTTCCACGGTTAGGATCAAAAAAATCTACAACTTTGATAAAAGCTGTTTTGACATCACAATTTTCTATTACAGATTGAATCTTATTTGAGTTTTGCATTTATATTTCTTGTTATTAATTCTAAATTTTTTGTTGCAACATCTAATCTTCTAACTGAGGAGTCTATTGATTTATAATTTCTAACTCCCTCGTTATTTAAAGTTTGTGAAGTTATTACCAATGTTTTATTAGCATTTTGAAAAGTTTTACCTTCTTCTTTAAAATCTTGAACAGTCTTTGTAAGATTTTTTAATTCTTTTATTTCATTTGCAAATGCTTTGGTTGCTGCATTGCTTTCGGTTGTTAGTTTTTGAACTTGGTCAACAAATTTTCCAAGAAGAAATTCTGTCCCGCCTTTCATCCTCCAACCAAAAAATATAAACCCTATAAGGATTAAGGTTTGAATAATTATTAAAATTATCATTTGTTTTCTGTTCCACTATCTTCTGCTTTAGATTGTTTAATATATTCGGAATATTTACCGTTCCATTCTTCCATACGTTTTACATCACCCATCAACCAGTCAATATTTTTATTAGTTTCTTGTTTGATATTTTCAAATGTTCCTGTATAAATTCCACCACAATCCTCAAGCATTTTAAAAGTTGCGAGGAGTTGTAAATTTAATCCCTGAGTGATTCCAAATCTAGTCAGTTCAATAAACTTCTTCTTATATTCTTCGGGTAATGTAGAATCATCATTTAAATCAACACCTTCATAAGGATCTGATCCATAGATAAGTGTTTTAACAAAACCTGCGAAGATCATAGACATAATTGTAGACCAAACAAGAAAAACCCCAAAACAAATCAAAGTTATAATCATTGATATTTCCTTGTGAAGATGAAAAGTCTATTCAAAAATATTTATAATAAATTTAAAAGGGAGATTTAAAATCCTCCCTCTCTTCATCTTAACAGAATTAAACAGCGGTATTCAAAGTATTTTCTACAGCGGCAACCTTAACAGCAACATCACTTGTTACAGTAGCACCAACATTTTCAACATCATTCTTCACATCACTTGCAGTAGTTGTTATAACTTGTGTCACCTGAGCATACTTCTGAATAAAAGCGGCTTCGTCTCTAGTCTTAATAGAAGCAACATCACCCTCAATACTTGACACTCTGTTTTCAAAATCATCAACAGCAGTCTTAACCTTTGCCTCAACCTTTGCTTCAAGTCCGGAATTAACAGTCCACAAACCGACAATAAATCCTGAACCAACAAGAATAGCAGAAAGAATTACAAAACCCATATACACACCTCTTCTTTTAAAGTGAATGATTTAGTTAGTTACTATTAAATCTTCAAACCCATCTTACGTTTAAACTCCTCTACATCCATTTCAACCAGAGGATTATCATTAATTTGATCTTTAATCTTATTGATTGAAACATCATCCTCTTCGGTAACTTTCAAAGCTTTCTTCATCTTATCAATAACCTTCTCTTGAATCTCTTCGGTTAAATCATTGAAGTAAATCTTAATGGTATCATCATCTCCAATATCCTCTCCGGGTTCATCTCCGGGAGCAAGATCATCATTAGGTTCAGGCATTGTTCCATCAGCAAACCCTTGTTCCGCATCTGTAGGTTCCTCGGTCAGATACTTTCTCATCTCTTCAAGATATTCACCAGCAGTTTGTTTAGACATTACTTTGTCTCCTTAATCAAATAATCAGCCATTTTCTTCTTATTAACATCTTTAACAGGTTCATCTTTCTTTTCAGATGCAATATCAACCAAAACATCAATCTCCCGCAATGCATCCTCAAGAGTCTCACCAACCTTATTAAACTGTCGAATAACTTCCATATTACCAGATTCGATAATATCCTTATTCTCTTTGAACTTATTAATACTTTCCAAAGTCTTTTGAATAGAACTTTTCAAAGATTCAAATTTCTTTGCAAATCCTCTAACTTCAGATTCAAATAATACATAATTCTCAAATGACATATTTATTACTCCTTTAATGTAATTTTAAATAATTCTTTTACTGTTTTAAAAATATCTTCACAACAACAAATAATTTTTGAATCTTCGTTTATTACTTCATCTTTCCAACGATTTAAAAGGGTTACTGTTCCATCTCTACTTTTGAACGTGTAACCGTAACCCCAATCATCTTTAAACTCATTTGCATCCAGAAAGTATTTATAATCCTGTTGAAACTCTTTCAAAAGTCTATCAAATTCTTTTTCATGAATTAGAAAAGAGACTTCTGAAACTTCTAAAGTCTCTGTTTCTGATTTAGGATTTTCAAAATAATAGAAATTTGAAAACTTACCCATTATGTACTTTCCTCTTCGGTTATAGGAACTGAGGTAGGAGCAACGGGTCTATACTTTGCAACAATATCATTCTCCTGAAAGATGATATATTGATTATCTCCATCTGTCAGTTCAAACCACTTACCAGTCCAAAGCAGACAAATATCTCCGACTGCAACTTCTGGAGGAATAACACCGATAGAAGTAGTAACTCCTCTACCTACTGATAACACTTCACATTCAGAATAAGGTTCTTTGGTATTTGATGTAAGAATAATACTACCAACCTTTGTTTCTTTACGAGCATCTTTCACCAACTTACCAACAACTCTATCTCTCAATGGAATGAATTTGTTAATATTATCTGTCTTGAAGTCAATCATACTATTGGTCAAATACACTGGTGCGTTTGTATCTACTCCTGATTCACTCATCTTTTAAATCTCCTGTTAAAATATTTATAATTTTGTTTGTTTAAAATATATTTTAAATCTCTTCAACTTCTACTTTTACAACCATTCTCACAGCCTTCTTATCTTTGCAATCTTTTTTAAAAAGTTTCAAAGTTCTATAGAAGTTCTGATCAACGATAGCGTCCAATTGGGTTTTCATTAATGACTTCACATAATCCAAACTGGAATTTTGATCTACATAAAATTTAAATTCCACTTAATTTACTCATTCAACAACATTGGAGATACATCAGTCCAATCAGTTCCGGGAGTTCCATAAACCCTACCCTCTGCAATCACTACTGTATTACAAGTACAAGAATGATTACGCTGCACATTCACATCAATAATCTCACCACAATGCAAACACTTTACTTTCTTTGGTATCATAAAACTCTCCTTTGGAAAAATTCTTAACCATTCAATTTCACTTACATCATATCCTTTTATATAAGGTTTGTTTCCTGCATTACTCATTTAACCTTTCCTCCACGTTCATAAAATTCAACTATTTTTTTAATCTGTTCGGGTTTTAAAATTTTTAAAAGTTCATCAGTTTCTTTTAAATTTACCTTATAAAACTTTGCTAAGTATTCTTTTTCTTTTAAAGATTCTGACTTGTTCTTTTTAATGTATGAAAAATAAACATGATTCTTTGGTAACGATATTCGATAATAATTGTAATTATCCTCGTCAGAAGTATTTATACGATTTATTTCTGCTGCTATCGGAAGATATAACTCACACATAGAAACCCATCGGTTAGTCATGTATGAATCATATCCCTTTGAAACCTCATCCAAGTCAAAATTAAGTTCCTTCTTTTCAGAGGTCATTCCATTAAGATAATCAAAAATCTTCATTGTTTAGTTGGTCTTTCCAATAATATCTTGAACAGCATCAACATCAATACTACCGATATTTGTTGGTGAAATAGTTTGTGAAACAGGTATATTAGTATTTTCATCAACAAGGTCTGAAGCCTTTTGATAAATAGTTTGTGAAGCCTTTTGATAAATATTTTGTTGATAGTCCTTTCCAATATTTGTTGGTGAAATAGTTTGTGAAACAGTATTTTCATCAATAAAGTCTGAAGCCTTTTGATAAATATTTTGTTGAATATTTTGTTGATAGGCCTTTCCAAGTTCTTCATGTTTAACAATGATTGCCGCTGCACTGTAGATAATAATATCCTGCAACTCCTTAATCTGTGCCTCAAGTGTAGGAAGACGCTCAATCTCCATTGCCTTCTTAGTTACCTGAAAAAGCAACCCATGAATACTCTTCTGCCATCGGGGAATTTGACAAATCTGTTGGTCCTCAAAATCCTCTCCCGAAGCATGACGTTCCTTACCCTTACCAATTGCAGCACGACCAACAGCATCTAAAACAATCTGTCGCAAACCATCATAACCATCATTCATTTTTTCCATTTTAAATCCTTTGTTAAATAGTGATAATATCTACAGTTGGTGTTTCTTCTGTATTATAATTAATTTTGATAGTTTTTACTTTTTTATCATAAAAATTACTATTATAATAGAAAGAAAAGGAATCTTTTATAAAATATTTAAAATTTTTATCTTCTCCTATAAAACATCTAAAAGATTCTTTATCATTAATATCTTTAAAATGAACAGTTATTTTATAATCCATTTTAACTCCTTTTAAACTATTGCTAAGATTATTGCAAAAATTGTAAAGATTGGAAAGGTAAACACAAGTTCTGTCCAACCCGTTGTAAAAATTGGATATTGTTTTAAAATCAACTTTCCAAAACAAAAAGAGGCTGGTGTTCCATCTACATTACGATTTATATCGAGTAGTGAATGTTTAGCTTGTGCAACCCATACAAGGAATCTGTTATAGATTGCGTTACCACCTATCCACGAACAAACAAGGGCAGCAACATGTAACCAAGTAAAACCAGCAAACATCCCGAAGATAACAGCAAAAATAATAAAAACTCCCTGCATCAATCTCCACTCATGATATGAACCATCTTTAGACCACCAAAGAACCGGAAGAGTTGACCAACGATTCTTCAGTCCTTCAACTACACCTGTCCAACACTGATAGATAATTATACTCAAACAAGTAAGAAACATCATTTAAATGTAATCTGCTTTCAATAAGAAGTTTGCTCTATCGGATTTCCAATTTTCATCACTTGGAGAACTACCGGGAGACTTGTGATACATAAGAATATCTGCAACTCCAATTTTTAAATCTTGAAACATAAACTGACGGCAAAGGTCCATATCATAAAAATGATTTCCTTTATAACTATTATCAAAATTGATTGGAAAATTTTTAAAATACTTTCCAAGCGTTACAAAACAAAAACCATCAATCATTATTAAATCGTTATAAAATCCTATTGCTCCCTTTATCAAATGTGTTGCATTATTATCATCCTTATTACCCTGCATCAAATGACCTCGAAGATATTGAGGTTCACTATTCCACCAACACAAATCCTCTTTCATTTTGCTACTTCCAACAAAACCAAGAAGAGCAACATCTGTAGTTTCAAAAAACCTATCAACTTTTTCTTTGAAAAGAGGATCAATAATTCCACAATCATTATGACAGAATATAAGAACATCATCATCTTTCAAATCATTTTCTTTCAAATTTATCAAAGCTTTGAAATATTTTGAATGAATTGTTTCGTTAGGATAATCGTCTGTGATGTTGATTATCTCTGTCTGAGTTGAAATGTTTTTAACGTTAGCATATACGATACTATCGAAAAGAACATCGTCGCCGGGAACTCTTGGAACAATTAATTTATACATTTGTATTGTCCCTTATATCATTACTAACACCATCCATTATAGATTTACCGAGTCTTATATTAGTAGCAGCATAACATACAGTTTCATATGCCTTTCTGGTTCCAATATTGGTGGAAGAGTAATTGATATTATTTTGAATTCCATAACTTCCACCAACAGTAAAAGCATCCATGTTTGCACCAAGAAAAATAAATTCCCATGAATAAGTCTTCCTCTGATTTTCAACCATCTCCTTGATTTTTGATTGATTATATTTTTTACTATCATTTTCAAATCCATCAGTAAGAATAACAATCAAAACTTTTTCAGGACGGTCGTTTTCATTTGTTGCAGAAAGTCGTGCTCCAACACTATCAATAGTTTTTCCTATAGCATCACAAAGAGCAGTCGAATAATCATCAGCAACATATTCTTCTGAAGTAATAGGGTTAATTGTTTTAATATCTTTGTTTTCATAAAGAGGATAAATTTCTGTACCAAAAAGAAAAAGACTTAGTGTTGCATCACCGGGAATTTTCTTCTGTCCCTCAATAAAAGAATTAAAACCACCTATTGTATCTTTTGTAAGATGTTCCATTGAACCAGACTTATCCATAACTACTGTAATTTCAGTCAAACCCTTTTTCATGATATTTTCTCCTCGTTTGTGTTTTCTGTTAATCTTTCAACTATATCTTTTGAGTATCCAACAAGCCAATAATTTGAAAGAAAATTTATATTTCCTTCATAAGATATATCTTTCATTAATGTTTCAATTACTCCGGGTTGAATATGATCTCGAATGAGAAAATATATTAGAGCTACAAGTTTATAATTTTTTATTGGTTCAGATTCATATGGTATTAAGGTTGCATTAAGATGTTCTTCCATTTATTTATTCTTTCCTTTAAATTAAATCTGTAGGTTGTTGTCGCACTTAGGGTAGGGAAGAGAGCTATAGTGTTCCCAATTCTCATGTAGTTGTGGTATACACACCACCTTTCAGAGATACATCCGCAGACAACGATTATCACCTACATAAAATGTTATATACTAATTCTTTGAATAATCTCTAATAAACATGCAGCAACTTGTAATTCTTTGTCATTTGCATAATAACTCTCTCGGTCATACTTTGCAAGAATTATCAAAATTTCTGGAAACCTTTTTTGTAAAGGAGTATTTAAAAGTCTTGGTAATAGATGTTTGTAAAGATGAGAGAATATAACTCGGTGACTGATATTATTATTGATTACAAATCTTCTTGCTCCTAAAAAATCTCTTTTTAAAATAAATTCTATAAGTTCATTTGAAATCTCTTCAAACTTTAAAATTCCAGAATCAATAACGTTGTTTTGTTCAGAATATTCCTGACAAATATTTACCATCTTACGAACATCAGGATAAAATTTCTTTACAACAGTTTCAATAATTTCTGAAGATCTCTCAACCTTTTCAATATCCAAAATATCATTGATATATTTTGCAAATTTTGGAACAAGTTCTGTTTTGATTTCTTCAGAAGTAAAATTAAAATCTTTCATTGTAAATCTTGAAGTGATAGGTTCAATGATAGTGGACACATAATTTAAAGTAACTATGAATCCACAATAATTTATAAATTCATCAACAAGACCACGTAATGCTTTCTGCGCTTGCATAGTAATACCGTCAAACTCATCAAGAAAAACAATCTTCTTCTTACCTTCAAAAGATGCTGTCGTGCAGAAAACAACAATCTTATCGCGGATCATATCAATACCATTTTCCAAAGATCCGTTAATGTAAATATAATCAACATCAAGGTCATTGATTAGACACCATGCACATGTGCTCTTACCAGTTCCCGGAGAAACTGAATGAAAAAGAAGAGGAGGTAAATCTTTTCCACTCTTCATAAGTTTTGTAAAATATGCTTTCATAGACTTAGGAAGCATAATATTATTCATATTCTTCGGTTGATAATTCTTATACCACACTGCACTGTTAAGATCTTGAATGTTCATTTAGATTATAAGTCTTTCTCAAAGGTTATTATCATAAATAACTCTAATAGTTTCTTCTGCGTCTTGAGGAGTTTTAAATTCAAATCTATAAAGAGATCCTTTCATGTCCTTCCAAAACCAAAGAACCTTCTTCACAAAATATACAGTTCTCACAACTTATCCATTATTGAATATTGTTTCTTTATAGATTATAAACTTTTTCATTTACAAACCTCAATAACTTCAGAAGCATCAGGAGTAACTTCAAGATTTTCCTTTACAATTTCAGGAACATCTTTTTCAAGTTCTTTCTTAATCTTAATCTTACCTTCTCGAATCAGATTAGCAAGTTTATTTGAAAGATTTTTATTTTCCTTCATAGCATCCCGCTTCATCTTCCTATTAACTGCAAATGAAGAGAGTGATTGGTCCTTCATCTTCTCGGCCTCTGTCTTGTTAGGATAAATACAGTTGCATGGATGAGGAGTTCCGTCTTGAAGATAAATATCATATCCTCGACCGAAACACTTCTTACAACCAGACTTCGGTTCTCTGACTTGTGTTCCTGTTGCTTCAGCAGCTATCTTAATCTTCTGCCAATGAGTCAACTTAGACTTATCAATAACCTCACCTGTTACTGAGTCAATAAACTTCTCTACCGGAGCAGGTGCAACATACTCTTCGTGAATAAGTTGGTCTTGTTCAGTCTTTACAACTTTCAATTCTTCTACATTTTTCTCTGTGGTCATTATTATGATCTCTCTTTAATAAATGTTGTGAAAATATCAACACAAATATCGTCAACTTTATAGGAGGACTTTATTGCCCCAATCTGTTTAATCTCAACTTCAAAGTCTGTGTTCTTTGCAGAGTTAATGAAGAAATCAGCATTGATAGTATAATTGAATGGTTCATAATCAGTAACCTTCTCTGCATCAAAAACCTTGCTATATGATTGATTATACTCACTACTCTTTTGATTGATGTTAGTTCCAATCAATTCAATTTTAACCATATCATTTTCAACACTGATTCTGGCTTTCTTTCTCTTGTCGGAAGAAACAATAAGACTTGATGCTTTTACAAGAGATTCTAAATCCTTTTGAAGAATTTTAAACTTAACAGCAGTCGGATACTTTGACCAGTTAGTGTTTACTCCCCTTGCACAAACTTCTGGTTTTGAGAAGTAATATTCAATGAGAGAATTTCCTTCTTCAAACCGAATCTTATCATCTTCAATGAGGATTTTTGGATTCTTAAAAAGTGAAAAGAATTGATAGAATTCTGGATAATTGTATATACCAACTTCATCCTTTTCAAAAGTAAAATTATCCAACGGGGCAGTGAGAGTATAACGAATCGACTCATCATCTGTCTTCTGTCTGCAAACTAAATGACCATCTTCCTTGGTAATAATTACTTGTGTGGTAATCTTGGAAAGATCTTTCAAAACTTCAAAAAACTTCTTTTTAAACTGAACTTCGTTAGACATTAGATGTTACTCCTATTAAGATTTAAATGTTAGTAGCTTCGAAGAGATTTGAACTCTTATGCTTTCGCGTCTGATCTTGAGTCAGGTGTGTCTGCCAATTCCACCACGAAGCCAAATTTCTATACCTTAATAATACCACATTATTTTGAAGAAAGCAATAGTTATTTTAACTCACATCTATCACCACTACAAGAAAATTCCCTTGATGTTTTGGTAGTATCCCCGGAGATTTTTTCATACTCCCCTAACTTTGTAAAATCTAATCTTGGAAAATTTTCTAACATTTCTAAATACCTTTCTGAAGTAATTTCTTCATAAGGTGCCAAAGGATAATTATGTTCATCAAGCGGAAAAAATGCAACACCATTAATCCTTCCCCACTTATCATAAACTTCTGAACCAACCTTTAACCATTCAGAATCAGGAACATAAATTGTGATAGAAGTATTATGAGAACACCAATTATCCTGTAGTTTCAAATACCAATTTAACTGGTCAATAGCATTCATCTGTGACCTATAAATCATATTATCTGCAACTGCCCTGATAGGAAATTCAAAGACCGCCGTTGAACAATTATCCTTTGTTTGTCCTACTTCAGGAAACCATTCCATACCTTGATCACACATCATATGAAACATAGGGTCACTTGTATTAATACGATATCTCCTGATATAATGAGGAGCATATCTTGCATGACAACCCGAAGAACTATTAACTAATTGTGAAACTGTCCCACTAGGTTTAACCGCCGTAAGAGCAGCAGAAAAATTAATTCCTAATATTTTACAAGCATGTTTGGCAACCTTTTCAACAGTCTTTCGAAGTTGTTTCAAAACTTCTTCAGTAAGAATTTCTGAATTATCCATCTGCCCTGTTAATGAAACTCCAATAAGTCTTTCTTCTTCACAATTTTGTTTCCATATAGGACGAAGATTTGGAAAATTTGTAAATGTTGCTTGAATACAACCCAACCAAGTAGCAGTCTTAACCTTTTCAACTAAATCATCAATATCATCTCCGGGTCGAATAACTGCTTCTGAAAGATTACAAAATTCATTAGGACGAAGAAGGATTTCCCCACAAGGATTTGTTCTGAGTTTATGCCCGTTTCTTTCCTGTTCAATATAAATTCCTCGTTCACCTGTTCCACTCATAGCAAGTTCAGCCCACTCCTTCATAAACTTTGCTGATTGTGGTTTATCTTTATATACTGCACTATTATTTGACATATATCTATACGAAGGAAAAGGAATATGTTTAGCATCTCTCATTTCATCATCATCAAAATCACTAAATGAAATACATGCAGATCTTCTTTTTGAACCCATAACAACACAACTTGCTATCATGCAACAAATATCATGACATTCGATAGTTTTCAATTTTCTTCCAACAGCATTTAAAATTATTTTTTTAACATCTTCCAAAAGTTTTTTAAGAGGTTCAGGACCAGAAGCAGTTCCACCCATAGTTTTGAGGGGAGCACCTTTAGGTCTGACTTTACCAAAATTATATTCAACATCTTCTCCTGCATACCATGTTTGTAATCCGAAGAGAATTGCTTTCATCCAACCTTCTCTTGAATCCTCAACGGTATATTCATCTCTCATGATTCCTGTGCAATGTTTAATCTCAGGAAGTTTATTGACATTTTCTTTTTCTACACTATAACCTACTCCACTTCCATGCATCAAGATATACATTAATTCGGAGAAACTTTCTAAGGTATCAATAGGAAGATAACTACAATTATAAAGACAAATATTATTAGAATCTGCTGCTGGTCCTGCTGTTGCAACTAATCTCATTGAAGGCATTACAGAAAAATTTAAAAGACCATCTTCAATTTTTTTCCAAACCTTTGTAGGAACTTTTGACAAATGTTCTTTACTTTTCAACCAATTTATAACTCTTTCTGTAACCTCTTCCCAATTTTCTCTTCTACCCTTACTTTCATTCCATCTGCAATAATGAACCAAACTAACAAACTCTGAAGCAATATTAGGATATTTTATCATTTCAACAAAATCTCTCTTTCGAATTTAGTTTTAAAATAATTTTAAAGTAATTTTAAAGTAAATCTTTATCTGTAATGATTACAAAATTCCAACCCTTTGTTTTAGCATATTCTTTAGCAAACATCCATTTATTTTGATTGATAGCATATGTCATACAATCATGCATATATCTACGCTGTGCTTTCTGTGTCATTTTCTTAGGTCTTACTGGTGGTTTTGTATGTTCATGAGATTTAACTTCAATGAGGAATTTTGTAACCTTTCCATCATCTTTATTTTTAACCTCACACCAGTAATCTATGATATAACGATGATCTTCTACATGATGTAATTTCCAATTCACAAAAATAGGTTTCTTGTAATATATTGTATTCTTTTCATAACCCCAACCTATAACATTTTGATTATTGTCCAGATACCACATCATACGTTCTTCGAGATTAGATTTATAACGAGGATTTTTCTCCCCGTTATATTTTTCTCGGTTCTTAACAATATAATCACCCTGTTTCCATCCTGCCATTAGTAGTTCTTTCGAAGAATAAAAATACTTTCAGAAATTTTTGAAGGTTCCTGAAAGTATTTATAAAGAAGACTATTTTAGAAGGGAAGGTTTTCTTCAACAATACCTTCAGCAAATTCTCCTTCAACAACCTCTCCAGCAACACCACTCGGTTGATTTGCTGCAACGGGGGATTTCCCACCATTCGGAACAAAATCATCAACGTAAACGAAATGAGTCTGTCCCCACTCATTGGTTTCTTTCCGTGCAGCAACGATAAGATTGATGTATCCCCTTTCATTAGGTTCCGGAAGATCTGAAACCCTGATACCAAGCTTAATCTGACCGAAGTTACCAATTACCTTACCACTGCCGACAAACTTCCTGTCTTTTGCCATTATACTGCTCCTTTGGTTTGTTTTTGTTTTGCCTTACTCTTCTTTAATAAGCGGCGAAGAGTTTTACCGCTTTTGATTCCAAGATTTTCCATCACATACTTCTTCTCCTGTCGGTCCTTACTTAGATACATTTGCTGTCTCCTCCTTCACTCCTCGATATTTCTGCGTCGGCTTCGGAGGTGAGACAGGCATGGCAGCGAAGTGGATTTTCATCATCATTATAACATAAATCCTCGCCATTGAAAAGGGCGCATCCAAAATACTCAGCCGCTTCTTCTTCATTTAGTCCACCAAATTTCCAGCTACACTCTCCACAAATTTCTTTCTCGCAATTCACTTCAATCAGTAGTCTTGCCATTTACTTTTCTCCTTTAGAGGTTATAAATAAATCACATATTTTATTTCTTAACATAAGACTTTTATGAGAATATTCAATTTTATTTTTTATTTTTTTATCTATAGTTTTCTGTATATTTTTAATTTGAAATCTAACAATTTTATCATTGATATCAAATATTTTATTAATAACATTGAAAATAATTTTAAACTTTATAAATTCTTTGAAACCTTCGTTATTGATATATTGCTCGGTCTGTTCTCTCTTACTAACCTCTTTAAAAGTATAGTCAAGAGGTTGATAATCTTCCATAAATGAGTTTGCAGAAACAATTGTATCAACATTAACAGGTAAAGGTTTGATTTTCTCTGCTTGTTTTAAATAATCATTAACATTGGGTTTATTATCTCTGAGAACTTTCAAATCATTTATAAACTTTAAAAATTCTTCTTTATCTGCGTCCGGGAGAGAATTTATAACAACTGAATTAAAATAGAACAAATCGTAGAATCCCCCCATATAAACAAAACAATCTTTGAATCTTAAATCTTGTCCTGTGTATGAGAATATAACATTAGCATCTATATCGTTCAATTTATAATAATATGTTGGTTGTCTGGAACAAATACCATCAAAGTTTAGTTGTATCATTATGTTAATTCTTTTATAAATGGTTTGTAATCTTCTCCCCATCTCTCCATCAAATCAACAAGTTTATTTTGATACCAGAAATCCAAGACCTTAGTTGTTAAATTTAATTGAGGCTTCTGATAACTTGAATAGATATTCCAAACATTTTCTGAAATTTCTTTTGGAATATTTTTCAAATCTATAAGTTTTACATTACGTTCATAAATCTTTCTAACTTCTTCATTTTTAAGTTCTTCTTCAAGCAAATTTTTTTCAATTATTTTTTCTGCCGTTTTAATTCCACAACGAGGTTTGATACCATAAATAAAATCTCCACGATCTCCGGCAATAATCTTGATAAATAAATCTTTTTTTGGATTAATACTTTGAATATACTCATTCTTCATAGGATCATATTGTTTGATTTTTGGAAACCCTATCTGAAGTTGAAGTAAATCTGTATCAGAAGAAAGAATTGTAATCTCTTCACCTGTTGATTTATAACAAAGAGTTGCAATAATATCATCTGCTTCACAATCATCAACTTTTAAAAAAACAATATTTGAAAAGATATTTTTAATATCTTTAAAAAACTTATTTGAAATAGGAAAGAAGTTTTCAAAGTTTATATCTGACTTCGCTCTCCTGAGTTTACGATTGGCTTTGTATTCAGGATAAATGTTATATCTCCAATTTATCTTTGAATCTTGAGCGACAACAACATGATCTGGTTTGAATCTTCTAATATTTTCAAACAGAGATGTTATGAAGGCATGTCTCCACAAGTAGAAATTCTCTTGGTCTTCGGGGCATTGATGTATACAACCATGAAGAGTTCGATACATCAAATTTCCACAATCAATTATTAAAACTTTTCTATTCATTTTTAGGAATTTCCGGGACTTTATTCCACAATTCATTTTCAATATTATAGTTCCAAAGTGTACCATCTACACATAGAGCAAATATTGAATTTGTCTTTTCATGATAAGTATAACTTGATATCCTTCTACCGTTAGTTTTATCAAATCCTTCATTCACATCGTCACTCATATATTTCCTTTGCTGAATTTCTACCTTAATAATACCATCTTTTTTTGGAGAAATCAAGTATTTTTAATGGTTTGGTTAAAATAAAAAAGGCCACTTTTCAGCAGCCTTTCCGGGTATGATGTCTGGTTTATTCTACAGGAACTTCATCATCTAGTTCAATCTTATACTTTTTTGATTCATCCAACTTCAGAGTGTTTTTCTTAGAAACTTCCTCTGACCGAATAAAATCTGAAAAAGAAGGATAATAGTCCTCAATGAAACAGAATCTATCTTTAAAGGTAAATTTAACATCTTCTTGGAAGGCATTATATGAGATTATCCCGGCTACATCACCATTATAAATTAAATCTCCAAAAAGGTTCATAATTTTTACACCTGCATATTTTGAAGCTTTGTCAAATTTTCTGGTGACACCAACAGCCCAATCCCAAATACCTTCCTTTGAGTCATGATCAAGTTTATTGGTTTGAATGGTAAAGAAATCATAATGAGGGACGTAACGAACTCTAGTCCAACCATCTTTAATCAGGTGAGCCATAATTTCTTCTCTAGCATTTCCCTCACTATAAAGTTTTTCCTTATGTGCCCGATATACCTTTTTGATATAATCAAGCGTCAAACCAAACTTATCAGGATTGTTGATTATCTGATGAATGTGTCTAATGTCATTGCCGGTAACAGGTATAATCTGTCCAGACGGTGCAATCCAATATGCTGAATACTTGAGTCCCATTATAATATCTCCTTCTTCCTTATGTTGATTTTTCCGGGTTCAATAGATTCTTTAAGGAGATAATAGTAAATTTGTCCTCTAGCATCCCACTGATGAATCTTCCCCCTTTGTTTCATAATATCATTCTCTTCAAAAATTTCTTCAATATTGCTTACAAACTCTTCTTTAAAATCCTCTTTGAAATAAATTCTAAAGGATTCTTTTATTCCAACACCTGTAAGTTGTCCATTATCTTTCTTCAACCGAGTAAAAAATGCATTCTCAGCTTTATCATCATAAAAGGGAATGATAAACCTCTTTCCTTTGTATTCAGAATAATAATTATCAGAAACCTTATCACCTAACTTACTCATAAATCTTTCATCTTTACTCTGATTCCAAACAACTTTACCACCTTTGATAGTTCTTAAAATTCTCCTAAACAAAGATTCACGACCATCCATATAAATCATTTCATAAGACACATCAAACTCTTTTATGATTTTACCATGAATGACGGAATCCTGCTCCCCTTCCAAACCAAGCTTAAAAATATCTTCTCTGATAATGTTAGGTACAAAGAAAGGATTTTCAATATTACCATACTTCCCAATAATTTGAACATATCCATAATTCAAACCCTGAAGTATTTCTTTTAATTCTTCATTTCTAGAATTATTTTCTTCCGTTGAAAGTTTTTTACTATGTGGATTTTCCCACGTAATAATACCAAACTCTCTGACTTTAGGAATAAGACCAACAATCATATTCATGAGTCTGGAATAACTTGATTCATTCATAATCTCTTTGCAATAATAATCTTTGAAATTCATACCTTCTCCTCTAAATTATTTATAATAAAATCTTCTTTAATAAGGTCAACTTTTTTATTCTTGAAAATTTCTTTCTGTTTCAAAGTTAAATTTTCAAATTTTAAAACTCCCTTTTTAAGTCTCAATTCCATTATCAAAAGTTGTGCCACAAAAAAAGCATCAATGATATCTTCTCTCGGCGAACCTTTTGAAAATCCGGGAAAGATGTTTGAATAAGAAGTCTTGTCAAAACAATCTGACATATCTCCCTTCTTCGCCCTGCCGTTCCCTGTAGCATGTTTCTTAACCGCTGTAGGAGCATAAATTCTCAAAGGTACTCCGGTAAGGTATATCTTCTCTTTGAGACTAAATGTGGCCTCTGCGATGTCAAAAACCCTACCTTTAGCTCCCATTGCATAACCTTCTATCCCGATATAGGTTCCTTCAGCATCATCCTTTGAAATATTCATCCACCGATATATATGATCTCGGAACCAGAATATCCTTTCGAATTGATTCTGAAAGTCCTCCAAATCATAATATAATATATTGGCACAACTCTTTGCAAGTCTTTTAGTAGTTGAAAATCCTATGAAATCAAAATTTTCAATATCTTTTAAATCTTTTGAAAGTTGAAATTTGAAAGCTGCTGGAGAATTTATTGAATAATCTACACCTATAATTTTCATTTATTTATCTTGTTTAAAGGTTTGTCTCTCTGTTTTCTTTGACTTAACTTTACTATATTCAATCTCCCACCAATTTACATATCCTTTGGTTGGATGATTATCAGGAGTATTGCCGGGATGTTGTCTTCTTCTACCGTATGTTTTCATAAGAACTCAATCTTTCTAAATATTGAATCTGTAAAATACTTTTCAAGTTCAGAAAATTTAAAACCTTCAGAACGATTTAAAAGTAAAATAACATCATTCATATCTATTTTTTCTTTTGTCAAATCTATTTTAAAATCCTCAGCAAAGTTTTTCCAAGAGAATACATATTTTCCATCATTTAAGAGTTGTAAGGATTTCTTCCGGCCTGCTGCATCACTATCCATCAAAAAGTATTTATAAGGAATTTCTCTAAGTAATTTTGTTTTAATCTTCCCTGCACCAGAAATAGCAATAGAATTTTCAACAAACAAACTATCAATCACTCCCTCAAATATAACAACAGGTTTTGTTTTATCTACATTATAAAAATTATAAATGTTATTATGATCACCCTTACGGGAAATATATCTCGGTTCCCAATCATTCAGATTACGTGCCTGCCAATTATAAATCTCTGATCCGTTGAAATATGGAATTATCAATCTATTTTTAAAAGTTCCACCTGTCGCAACTCCCCACTTTTTCCAAACTTCAAAAGGAATCTTTCTATCATAACATAGTTGTTTTGCAATTTCAAAATTATTTCCAAAACCTTTTAAAATTGGAATGAAGAATTTTGTATCTTTCTTTTCATCATAAACCTCTTCTTCAACAATTGGTGAAATATCATATTCTGATGAATCGTTTCTGATAAGAGATGCTATATAATCATTGAAAGCATATTGAAAATACTCTTTCATCCAAGTTGTTACAGACTTTGAATATCCACAAGTTGCATGATGACAATAATAAGTCCTGCGATCACCCTCTTTTAAAATATATGCTTTACGAACTGTCTTGTTATATTGATCATCACCACAGATATGACATCGAAAATTAAAATATTCAGAAGTCTCTTTGAAACCACCTTTAATATGAGTTCTAAGAATCTGCCGGATTTGTTCATCAATGAGGAAAGCATCTGTGAGTAGAAACATTATATTACCAAATCATAAGGAGAAATATAAAACCTTCCAATTTTATAATCAGCATATCCATCAACTCTATTATGATTACAAGAATACTTTCCTTTTGGAGGATTAGGAATATTTTTCACATGCATTCTTTGTTCATAGAGAAGAGTATTACTTCCATCGACAGGATACCATTTATTATAATATCCAATACCTTTTCTTATACACTTCCATTCAGACTCTTAATCTGTTTGGAGTATCAGCAGTTGATATATTCATGATTTATAAACCATAATAAGTGTTAGGTTGTTTCGGTAGGACTGGCACAACCTAACAAAGCCTTGATAACTCCTTAACCGATGGTTAAAGAGTCACTTCATTTAACCAAGGATTCGACCAATATGGGACTTACTAAGGCCGACCTTGAGTCCAAGAGTACGGTGGGAGAACTTACCAGTAGCGTACATGTCACGAATCTTCTCATCACGCTCTGTCTTTGACAACTTCTTGAAACCCTTTGCAATACAAACCTTTACTGCCATAGTACAACTCCTTGTTAGTGTTAGTTAGACATCTAAAACAGTTATTATATTTATTCCTCTTTTATCCGCCGCTTGCTTACATCTTTTACAAGGGTGAATCGGTAGGAACTTACCTTCTGCATTAACTCGACCTATCAGTATAGTTTTGATTGAACGCGCCTTATTCATTATATCTTCTTCTGCGTGTATCGAACCATGCTTCCTGTCGAACTTTGGTTTATTAAAGGAACTATAAATATAATCACCTCTACGATTAAAACCTATAGCTCCTATCTTGTAATTACAAACACTTTTTAAAGCTTTCTTTCTAAGAACATTAATAACAACATTATTAATCATTATTTAATGTCTTTGAAAACATCATCAGCACTTTCAAACTTTACTTCCTCAATAACAAATGTTTCCTCTTGTGTTGGAACTTCCGGAACAATAATCTTCTCAGGAGTTACAATTCCAAAAGTAAGATTCATATTCTTTTCAAGTTCTTCATAACTCTTGAATCTCTTTTCGTCCTTGAGTTCTTTCACATCATGCAACTGACTGATAACCTTTTCGATAAAAGATGCATCACCAATTGAAGTATTAGTATCACTGAAGGTTGAATTTACGAATCGTGGACAATCATAACCACTCTCAAGCTTCTGAACATTAACCTTCAGTTTGAAATTACAACCATTGTCGAAATCATAAATAAAAGACTGTTCATCACTACTATCTTCTGGAGGTTCAATCTTCAAATCAAACTTCTTCTTAATTTCAAAAGGATATTCATAGAGAAAAACCTTGCCGTTGTTCTCAGGATGAATAGGGTCTTTTACAACAAGAATATTTGAAGTAAATCTCCACTTGCGTGAACGAAGAATATCCTTCTTAGAAATATCTTCCTTCTTCAAACCCTTCCAATCTACACTATTCTTATTACAAACCGGACATTCCTTACCAATAGTTGTAGGACAAAGTTCACTATAAAACTTACTTCCTACATTAAAATTGTGGGAAAAATCCTTATGAAACCAACACTCATCCAAACATGCAGATGGAAGAACCCTGATAATACCATCAAACGAACCCTTAGTAGTATAGTCAGGACTCCAGTAATTTTCCTTTACCTGCTTCACTGGTTTATCAAAAGTTTTATTCTTAACTTTAACATTCAATGCATCCATCTTTTCACGATAACTTAAATCATTCATAATTCAACTACTCCTTTTCCATTAGTTCTTTAAATTTTATCAAGACTTCAAGGAACCGTTTGTAGTTCTTCTCAATCTCTACACTACTAATAATACCATCTTTTTTTGGAGAAATCAAGTCTTTTTTATCGAAAGATAAGAATGGTAGAATTGAAATATGTTCCGTTATTTTCTTGTCCTTAAAAAGAATATATAACATCGAAACACCATCACTTCTAAGCGTTAAAAAATCCTGTTTAGTCTTAAAAGTTGATGGTTCAAGTTTCATTATATCATTTAATATTTTCTTATCTTTTTCATATTGTTCTGTAGATAACAAAACTGAAATATCCTTTTTAATACCTATAGAATTGAATCTCATAACAGCATGAAATCCGTGCTTCAAAAACATTAAAAATAAAAACTTTATAAAATCCATTTCTGAAATTTTTAAACTTTGAATATCCTTTGCAACATATTGAAGAGTAAATTCTAAATTTTTATAACCTTTGAAAACCTTTTTAAAAACTATCTCATTATACTTTATCTCCCGCTCTTTCATTATCTTGAAAAAGAAACCGTAGAATATTATCTTAACACGCTGGTTTATAATATCCAAGTTGTCCACTATATTTTCCAATCTGAAGGAGTTGCTTCAAAAGTTTGTTTAAAATGGTTTAATATAATTATTTGATTTTTTTAGATTTTCACTTGCCGTTAAAATTTGTAAATTTGTATAATGAAAACATTTCTCTTGTTCTTCTGATTTTTCTAAATCAAAACTACTACATGGAATTATATGGTCAATATGATATTGTTTGCCTGAGTAATTATTAATATCAAAGTCTAAATATCCATTCTTTATTGCTGTTTGTTGAAGATGTTCTTTTAAGAAATCTTTTGAACAACCTATAAGTATCCAAGTTTTTGTACATTTTTTATTTCCTTTTAGTGCATATCTTAATCTTCTCCTTAAGTTTTGTTCTAATCTGTATTCTAATCTGTGTTCTATACGATATTGTTTAATATATTTTCTTTTATCTTCTTTATGTTCTATACGATATTGTTTATCATATTTTCTTTTATCTTCTTTATGTTCTATACGATATTTTCTTTCATCTTCTTTATCTTTATAAGACATCTTACATTCCTTCAGGAAAATGTGTAGTTTCAAAATCTGGGTTAAAATCTTTTATCCATTCAGGATTATAATTTATTTTTTTTGAAATTTTAAAATTATTTATATCATAATCTTTAAAATTAGAATTTGCAAAATTTTTAAATCCTTCAAAATCAACTAATTTTATATTTTTGGTAGTAAATGGATCATAATCTTGAAGCATTTTTCCAATTATAATATCTTCTTTAAACCACCTTTTAACTTTTGAAGGAGTCCCATTACCTTCAATTATAAATATAAAATTTTTAAATATATTATTTTTATGAAGTGTTTTAAAAACTAAATTTTCAAATTTTTCAGAACATGTTCCTTGCACAATTTGACTTCTACATTCAACTCTAACATTATCCAAGTTATATTCTTTTGATATTAAAACAAAATCTGTTTTTGATATAGAGTTGTCACCGAAATGATTATAATATGGATATTGTGTAATTATTAAATTATCTCCATAATAATTTGGATCTTTTTTCTTCCAATCTAAATAAGTAACACAGGTAAATTTTGATAGTGGTTTTTTAACAAAATATTCAAATGCTGAACCGTTTCCTTCTGCTCTCATAATTATCCTTTGTATATTATTAATACTTCTTTCTTTTTTTCTTTTGTTCCTTTTTTAGAACCCATAGACCTGCTTACTTCAACTTCTATTATATCATCTGCTTTTTTATAAATCTCTCTTGTAAGTTTTGTATCATTATTTGAAATTAAAAATGGAATTTTTAACTCTTTATTATTAACTTCACACCAGTTTGCTAATTGTTTATGTTCTTCTAAACTAAAATCCTTTCCGGTATAATTAGTAAAAGAAGAAGTTTCATTTATAGGAATATATGGAGGATCACAATAAACAATATCTCCCTGTTTTAATTTTAAATTTAAAAAATTTTTATTTGAAAATGTTATAGATTGTGACAACTTAGAAAATAGAAAAATTTCTTTTTCAGGATAATAAATCGTGTTATATTTTCCAAATGGAATATTATATCCTCCACTTGAATTATATCTACACATGCCGTTAAAACAATGTCTATTTAAATAAATAAATAGAAAGGCCCTTAATTTTAAATCTTTTGTATTGTTAAACATACTTCTTAGACTATTATATTTTTCTAAATCATTTCCATCAATAAAGTATTTTTTGGATTGTTTTACAAAATTAAAAGTATCTTCATTTTTGATAATATTAAAAAGATTTATCAAATCAGAGTTTATATCGTTTGCTAAATAATTTTTATATTCTGAATTTAAAGAAACAACACAACTACCACAAAAAGGTTCAACTAATCTATTTCCCTCTGGTAGATATTTTTCTATTTGAGAAAGTAATTTTGTTTTACCACCAACCCATTTGAGAAAAGATTTATTCATTACAAATTTCCCCACTCACCCTGCCGGTCATTAATAAAATAATCCTTTCGAATTTCCTTTTTAAGTTTTTCAAAAGTCTTTACATCTAAAAATTCTACAATCTTTTTAGAAGAAGTAAAAAACTTTTCAAGAACAATAAGCATATCAAAAATATCAATACCTTGTTCTTTGTTTATCTTCTGTAGAGATTGATTGAATTGAATCTTATCGCCTGTAGTAATATGGTCACAATCAAACAAATCATTTAAAGATTTCTCATCATAACCATATTCCTTGAAAAGTCTTAAAAATGTAACTTGGTCTATTCTTTCGCCCATAATAACCTCAGATACTACCATTGTGATGCCCCACTCTCTGGATCAACCAATTCAAATATTGTGTTGACTACGTTCTGTTTCTCTGTCTCTTCCTTGGATAATACTTTCTGAACTGCTTCCGCTGTCGATACTGAAGTGTTTTGTTTTGTGTTTGAAGGATCATCTGACACACGCATATTTTTATAATTAACATTTAGTGTTATAGATACATCTGCTATACCATCTCGGTTCTTTGCAAAGTTAGCTAACCACTTACCAAGACCTGTTTCTCTATCTCCTTTATAATCCTGTGGTTGAGAAAGTCCAATAACAACATCAGCAGTTTGAACAATACCTATAGAATCTCCAGTATCTTTCTTATCAATTATTGTTGAACCATATGCTCCTCGATTGACTTGCATTGCCGTTACAACAGGAATTTTAAAAGTTTGTGGAATACTTCTCAAATCTTCACAAACATATTGCAACTGAGTATTTGTATTTGCACCCTTTTGAAGTCTTGCAGAACTCATTAATTTGATATAGTCTACAAAGATAATATCAGGAACAAAGTTTTTCTTCAACTTCAATTCGGTGAGAAGATTTAAAATTCTATTATGAGTTATTCCCGGCACATATTCTGCAATAAAAATCTTTCCTTTGATTCTATCTTTATATTTTTTATAATTTGCAAGTTTTTCATTTTTCTTTTCATCATTGTAAAAACTTTCCATATCCATATCTAATATATTTGAAAGAATTCTTCTTGTATAAACCTTGTTTGATTGCTCCATTGTAACAATCAAAACCTTTTTATTACGAAGAAGACATGATGCCGCTAGAGATCCCATCATTAAACTCTTTCCCAAATTTGATTCTGCTGTAAACACCGTCAACTTATCATCGTTGAATCCACCATTTAGATATTTGTCAAGAGAAGGAATACCAGAAGAAACTACCTTATTGGTGTTTTTGATAAACTCCATAACATAATCACCAGTATCTTCAGCAAACATATCAAAGGCAACATCATCATTGAAATTAAAACCTAAAACATTATTGAGATCATTAACTATTGCCGGAATCTCATTGAGTTTGTTATCCATCAATGCCATTGCAATATTTGTATTCTTCCATGAAATTAATCTTCTCTTATAAAAATTTTCAACCTTCTTTAAAAGAAATTCATTTTCATAATCTGCAACTGAAGTGTCAAGAATTTCAAGATATACTTCCTTGAGTGATTCATTAGTTCCTTCTGAAGAAAGTTGTAAACGTAAATCAGAAAGAGTTGGAACCTTGCTAAACTCTTCATAAAAATTTAAAATCCTCTTTACAATTTCTCTATGTCCTTCATTTGCAAAGAGTTCCAACTTTAAAAAGGGAAATGCTCGGTCCTGCACAATTTTGTTTGTGAGAATAAGTTTTATAATCATCTTCTCAAGGTCTATGTCTTTGAACTTTACTTCTTCTTTAGTAGGAACATTAATATCCAATTTCAACCTCTTCTAATTTTATAAAGTAGAATTCACCAGTATCACCAATAAGAAATGGAATAGACATCGGAACAATATTAAAACCACAGACGTATTTATTTAACATTAGCATTTATCTCCTTATGGACTTTTAAATGATCTTCTTTGGATAATATTACACAGTTTTTATAATAAAAATAATCTTTTAATTCTAATTCATTACAAAAGTTAAAATCATGCCAATCTTTTAAATGATGGATATGATATTTATTTCCATCATAATTTTCAATATTAAAATCTGAATAATTTGCTGATTCTTGTAAATATTTTTTAAATTCATCCAATGATATTCCAACTGTATTTAAAATAAATTTAGATTTTTTTCCGAATGGAGTCTTTAATTTTCTCTTGATCCTATCTTTTGTTCTGTTTCTTTTATTATAATTTAGATCGTTTCTTCTTTTTTCTGATATATATTTTGATGCCCTATTAATATTACATTTTTTACAAATTGAGAAAAGTCCATCTTTCATTTTTAAGCATTTATGAAAGTCTTCAACATTTTTAACTTCTTTACAACAAGAACACTGCTTTGTTTTACCTGAATTAATTAACATATTTTCCTCCGTGTCTATAAGGTTTGGTTTGTTATTAATTATGAAAGTTTGTTCCCATGTCTATAAGGGCGAGATTTATTGAATTTAAGTTTGATTTCAATTGCTCTTTCTATATTAACACCAAGTCTTTTAGAATTATCCAGTGCTCGGATTATTATATCTGCAAGTTCTTCTTCTAACGATGTAATAGCTGGTAGACCCATAGCAGTCATTTTGTCTGTCTTATCACAATCTACTCTCAATAAACCATTTCTCCATGCCTCATGTAATTCAGAAACCTCATCATGCAAATTATTACACATTCGTTCTATATATTGGTTTTCTGATTCTTCCTTATCATACCAACCCTTTTTCTTTGCATCTTCATATATCTCATCGGCAAGATTATTAATTTGACCCATACTTCTCCTTTATCTCTTTTTGTATAGAATTTTTAAATTTTTCAGAATCTTTTTGTTTTTTAAGTTTTTCAAGGTTTAAAACATTATAATAAATACCTCTAAAAACAGACTTATAATCAACCAGTTTGTCACTTGGAATATCAATATTACCTTGTCCAGTCATTATAGAATCATTAAAGAATGTTAAATTTAAATTTTTACATTCAAGTATCATTACACCTAATACTTGTTTATATAAAGAAAATTCTTCCAAAGGTATTGAATTAAGTATATCTACAAAATCATTCTGTTGGATCTGTAGATTCTGTTTTGGATTTTCTTCCTCGCTTACCTTTTGTCTCGGATGGAACATCTTCTGAAACAATTTCATTAGATTCTCCTGTCGAACGATTCTTGAAAAGTTTGTTGATGTTTGATGTTGCTAAGGTTATATTGTCTTTAGAATACTGATACTTGTCTTCTAAATACTTTTGAAAATCAGTATCAAGAAAAATCGGTCCCCAAAAATCCTCAGTGTAAATATTAAGTTCTTTAACGGGAGGATCGTTCTCAATATGTGCTCTGGTAATTTTCCCCTGTTCCTTCAAGACAAAACCACCTTCTAAAGCATCGGGCAACAAACCAAAAAATTGATTTAAACAACCCTTAGTTTCAATAAGAACTTCAAGTTGTGTTGTTCCCTCGATATGATATCGGGATTTATGAGTTTTTCCAGTGATAATCCAACCACTAATTTCATCTGAAGAATCTTTCTGTTTTTTACGTGAAGCGAACAAAACAGCAGAATCAGAGAGATAATAAAATTTTGTTCCACCACCAATTTTCAATGGATCGCCAAATCCACCAACGTTGTCGTAACAGTGTGCAATGAGCAATCTGGTAACTCTCATATTATTAAGGAAGAGAGCTAACCTGTTCTTCAACTGAGTCTCTTGAAAATCTTTCGTAATAGAACCAGCAACGGCCTTATCCTCAAGATTTAATGTAGTCAATCCACCCCAACTATCAATAACAACAAAAATTCTCCTACGCTGTTCAATTGTCAAATCTTCACAATTTTTTGCTAATGTATTCATAATGCTTTCAATTATACAATCTTCAAAAACAAACACTTTAGTTTTATCCATATCAACACCAAATTGTCTTGCAAGAGTATAACTGAATCCTGTCGGTCCCTCTGTGTTAAATACAATAATCTTATCTATTTCTCCTGATTGTTGTGCATTAAGGATATGAGCCAAAACTTGAAGACTTTTTCCGTGTTTGGATGGACTTGAAAGAAGAAGTTGACCACCAACCCGTAAACTTTTATCAACATGTCCGGTCGCAAGAAGATTAAATGCTATAACCCCACTATGAATATATTTTGCATTTTTTTCATCATCCTCATTCATTAGGAGTTCTGACATAGGAAGATTAAAAATTTTACTTCCAGTTTTCCCTTTATCTGCCATGATTTTTTTATACAAATCCATATTTATTCTCCTTTGAATTGTTATCTACATGTAATAATACCATCTTATTTTTGAGAAATCAAGAACTTTTATTGGTTTATTTACAACGATTCAACATCAGTCTAATATACTCCAATCTGTTTCAACATCCCAAACATTTCCCCATTTTAAAACTTTAAAAAATCTTCCACAAATATTTTCAATTGCTTTTTCCCATTGAGTATTCATATCAACTTTAAAAATTTCTTTAAATTTATCAGGATAAGTTTCCATAAAACCAATTACATTCTGTCGGATTTCATTCTCTTCAGAAACATAAACATAACGAAGTTTAGATTTATTTGCAATTAGTGGATAAGGGAGATCATACTTTCTAACCAAATTATTGTAGCAAATACCTGCTCTGGTGTATATAGGACAATGGAGTTTAAACTGTAGAGTATCTTCAACATTACCATTTGCATATTTATCATAGTCATTTATTCCTTTTGGGACTGCTATATCCTCAATTGAAGTGTTATTAAAAAATTCATCTTTAATACTATTTATAAACTCTAAAACTTTTTTCTTATCTTCAGTTTCCACAATTAACTGTAAAATCTGTCGGAGATACTTACGACCAAATCGGCAGGTGTCGCTTTTAATAATTTCAATACCAGTAACACCGAGTTTAGGTGGATCAAAACGTTCTCCCTTTTTATCCAAAGTATAATCACAATATTTCTTCTTCGCCATGATAATTTTCTTCAGAATAATCTTTTCCTTTTGAAAATTTATCAAATCTTTACAACCATACTTTTTAGAATATATTTCCAATTTTCTTTTAAAGAAGGGTTTGAAAAATTTTTCATCAAGTTTTAAAACAAAATCAAGAAACTCCTGATTTGTTTTGAAGGTAAGTCCCATATTAGTTATAAGTTCTTCCAACGATACATGACCTGAATCTGTATCAATCAAACAAATCATATCTTTCTTTATGGGTTTTATTTCACCTTTATTATATTCAGGAAAGAATATTTGATACTTCTTATGCCAATTTTCTTTAAACCAAGAATCAACACCACTTGTAAGATATTTAATAACATCCTGACCACAACCCGTAATAGTCTTTGCATTGGTTAAATTAAACATACAAAAATAAGGATTTCCAAGCACTCCATATAAACTATTCATGAAAATTTTTATAATTTGTTCTTGTCTCTTGTAATAAATAGCATCGCCATTTTCTGATACAATTTCTGTTTTAAGTTCTGAAATCTTTTCAATATCAACTTTAAACCTTTTGGAAATTTCTTCATCTGAAAGTTTCTGGTCAAGACCTATACAAACCTTATTTTTGTCAATAAAACGCAATCTCTTATTGAAAAAATCCTCAATAACATCTGGAAGCAATCCCTTTTCCTTCTTGTAATAAACTCCTGTAAGTGGAGTAGAAATTAAATCCTTCTTTTGTGTTTCTGAAGGATTCATTACAAGTTTTTCTGGTGAAATATTAAAAGCACGAATCAATGTAGGATATAGAGACTGAACATCATAATTAACAACATAATGATATAATCCTTCTTTTGCCTCGACATATGCACCTTCAAATTTCTCTTCTTTTGTTCCGGTCACATCAGGAAGAACAAGTCCCTTCTGGTGAGCATACCGCATAAGAATCCCGGTGAGTAGATTAACCGAACTAAACACCTTCTCAAACGGAACAAGACACTGATAGGATAAATTAACCGCTAAATCAAAAAATCTCATTTTATCATCAAGTTTCTTTACAAGCATAACGTCCTGAATGTTATACTCTACAAATCCATTCCAATCTTCTTTCCAACCTGTATTAATAGTTCCACCAAACTCAGCCTTACCTTCTTTTATCTCACCCATACAAATACTATGAAGTTGGTAGGATTCTTTCTTATCATACACAAAATTCTTATAAAGGTCAATATAGTCAAGAGTTGATACACCACCGATAAAATATCCACCACCATCAATATGATAACCACCCTTATTCTGATTCTCAATACAAATTCCAAGTGGTGAAAATCTATTTTTAATTTTTAAAATTTCACACCTTTTAATCATATAAGGAATATCAAAAAGTTTACAATACCATCCTGAAAGAATATTTACAAGTTTTGAAGAATAAAAATCAAAAAACTTTTCAAAAAGTTCCTGTTCTGTAGCACAATATGTATAATTTATTTCTTTTGTTCCAGTATAGGGTCTTAAACCAAACGTTTGAACTCTGTTTGTTTTTGATGTCCAGATTGAAATTAGATTAATTGGAAATTTGGCCTGTTCAGGTAGTGGAAATTCCTTTTCAGATTCAATTTCAATATCTATGATAGCAATATTAAAATTAGAGAGATCAGGTTTGAGATCTATTTTTTCATACATCCTGTGAAGAAACTTTATCTCTTGAGGAACCTTTGCTTCACAACTACCAACTTCTGTAGCACGTTGAAGTTCTCCGAAATTATCAGTTGTTTTGTGATATACCTTCCTGCCCCACAAATCTTTTTTAATATCCTTACACCCAAAGTATTCTCTCTGAGTGTAATAATCGTAAGCTACTTTAACCGTTTCTTTTTTGAGTTTGTTTTCGGAGTTGATATACCAATGATACATCTTCTTCGACTGCTTATCAAAAAATATTCCCACAAATGCTTTTTTGACATCTACTTTGTTTTCAGTCAATTTTAATATAACCTGTCGTAAATTGATGTGTTGTTTGATTTTTCATCTATTCTATCTCTAAGATATAATAACTTTTCATCAACTGACATTTTATTCCAATTATCTTCATATTTCTGCTTTGCTTTAGCAATATTTCTTTCTTTACATTCACAACAGATATCAAAGTTATGGTCTGTAATTTTCTTACACTTATCACAGTATTTTTGACTCATGCTTATAATCATTATTTCTCCTCTTTAATTTTGAATATTTTATAATAAATTATATAATAGTAATTTTTCCAGTTCCATTGAAAAAATTCTATAATCCTTTTTAAAAGAGAAGTCCTTCTATTCCATTCCTTTACAAGAAGATCTTCAAAGGTTGGAAAGTAATCTTTAAAACACATTTCAAAATCATCTTTTGAATATGATAAAGTTTCACAATCACAATCAAAACATGAAACATTCCACAATCTATCTTTTTCTACAATTAGTTTTATATCTTCTTTACTACACCCAACATAACCTCGTCTCGTCTCTTGAAAATGAATTTCATAACTACCACAGAAGGGACATCTTTTCAGTTTATACTTCTTTGCTGTATCAGATTTGAAAAAACTCATTCAGTCATCTCCTCTATCGCAGTCTGTACGGTGGTTTCGTAGTTAAAAACTTCTGGATTATCTACAAGAAGTGTATTAAACGCCATAGCTAAAACATCAACGAAACAATCATTCTTCGGGGAGTCACTTCTAAGCATCTCAACATTAAATTTTTCACCTATAATATGGATAACCTCATGAAGGATAATTTTCATGATTTCTGTCCTGCTTCTTTCCCCACGCCAAATTCTAATTGTTGTAGTAGATGGATCATAACAACCAGCAAGATCATCTTCAGAATTTTTATCAGGATCTACATCTTCATAAGAATCAAAGTATTGTATCGGATAAACAGTGTCAAAAATCTTAACCTCTTCTGGCAGTTTTTTCATTTCGTCCCTGTTTTCTCATCTTATCCATAAGGTTGAACTGATTTTGTTGCATATATAATACCATTTTAAAATAGAGAAGTCAAGAAAAATCTTCACCTTGGTTTATAATATCGAACTCCACATCTTAATAGCGGCAGCAGACTCCAAATATCTACCTTCAGATAACATAAAATTATACTGTTTTTCAGTTATGGCGTTATATATATTTGGTTCACAAGCATCTTCAATACACCTTTCAATATCCTGTACCGTAGCCGTGTCAGGGAGCTTCAGGAAGGCGGTATCGTAAGGTGAGGTGTAGTTAGAGTCACCTGAGAAAACAGTGCCTACAAACGCTCCACCAGAGGCAAATGCTTCAATCATCTTAATATCGGATTTTGATGCATTGAAATGATTCTTGCAGAGAGGACCGATAAAGAAATCAGGTTGGTAACTTTGAATGGGAATATGATATACCCAAGGATTAATCCATTTGATAACTTTGATTTTGTCTTTTACCTCTTCAAGGAAAAATGGAAGTCCACCCATAAAACACATTTCAATCTTATCATCCTTAACGGCCTTCAAAATCCACTCAGCCCAAGAAATTTCAAAATCTCCAAGTAGTTGTTTAGATTTATCAAAATAAAGTTTACCATTTTTTTGAACTACACCGTTTGAGTAATGAAGTGGAGATCCTGTGTAAATTACTTTAGGTTTAGTTATCTTTTCTGTTATCTGTGGTCTGCGCTTAGTTCCCCACATATATTGAGCAACAGAATTTTTAATAAAGACAATTGGAACCTTTATACCTACAACATCCCTGATATAATTTCCCATAAACTCCGAAGAAACCGTAATGAGATCACACATACTCATTATCTCATTTGTTGCTTTTCTTATATCGTCTGTAATACCTTCGTATCCCGGATTGTAAGGTGGAATACCCTCAAGTGGATTATCAAGATTTTTCCATATGAAATCATCAAGTTCGAAGATGATTTTAAATCCATACTTCTTTTGAAGTTCTTTATATAATTTCATTCCCGGAAGTGCTGAAGGAGAAAACACACGTTGGAAAAATATCATTCTTGTTCTTGCAAGGATGTCTTCTTGATAAATAAATGCTTGATGGTTTGATTGAATAATTTCAAAATTTTCCTTAAAAATATAGTTAAGGTAATTAAACGGTTGATTTGCACGATAGAATGAACAACCACCCTTGTCGCACGGATATGTTATTACAATATTCTTATTTACCTTCATTACTTTAGAAGGTTTATTTTTAACTTCTACATTTTGATTAGTAAAATCTATATTGGGATTTTTCAACTGTTCTTCAAAAATTTTCATATCACTTGTTGGTAACATCTATTCCTCCAAACATTCTTCATAAATTTTAAAAAGTTTTTCAACTAAAGATTCTTTATTTTCAATTTTTTCCTGAACGTTTACAAAATCTTTAATAAGATCAATAATGCTTTTAGATTCTGTAACAATTTCAACATCATTATTCAGATAATCTTTATTCTTCTCTACTACCACGGTTGCATTTCGAATTGGATTACAGGCATTAATTTCTGCTAAGTATTTATTGAACTCAATCTCATTTAAATTAACATCATCCTCTTTGACATATACATCTATAAAGTTGTCTCTAATAATATCCTTGTTGATTGGTTCAGGATACTTAATATCAATAAATCTCGAAGAAACAGTATTCTCAATAAATCTATCCTCATATGTATCTGTATTAAAAATATAAAAACCTTTTTCCTGCCCCTTATCATTTCTATCCAACCAGTAAGGGCAACCTAAATAAGTAACCGTTGTGTTTCCATATTGACGACAACTTTTTGTGTGAAAATGTCCAGAATATACTTTCTTGAAACCTTTCAAATGTTCTGGAGTCAACCAATTCTTTGAAATATGATTACCAAGGATATTAAATCCACACAAATCAAAATGCCCGAAACACACATCAGATGTCATATGTGATTCAATACCGCTGAGAAATTTATCTTTATCTACAATCCAAGGAATATAAGCAAATCCTGTTTCATTATCCAAAGTAACAGCATTGATAATATTTACATTTTCATATTTTTCAAGCATTTTCAAAGATGATGTAGAATTGTCATTGTTATAATACAAATCATGATTTCCAATAAGAATATCAAATTGAAAAGGTTCCTTGAAAAAATCAAGTGCAGCTTCCTCTATCCGAACATCAATAGAAGTCCTGCTTTCAAATACATCTCCAAGAATCAAAATCTTTTCAATCCCATTTGCTTTAAGATATGGAAAGAATTGCTCGTAGAAAAATTTAGTTTGACTTTTTAAAAATAATTCACTATTTTTCCTGACACCAAAATGAATGTCGGATATTAGAGCTATTTGATTATTGGTTTGAGAACTATTCATTAGATATATCAATACCTTTCAAATCTTCTTCTAAAGTATTACCTTCACAATAATTTTTAACATCATTTTTAACTTTGAAAATTCCACTACCAACGGCAATAAAAACGAAAATATAAAATCCAATAACCAATAAGGTTTCCATTTAATCTCCTATTTAATAATTCACGTTAATTGTAAATATTTTTTCTTTATTAAAAACTGTATTATATCCTGATACTTCAAAATATTCCCAACCATCACTACCTTTTATTCTTCCCCACTTTCTATCTCCTTTATAATTTCTAAAGATTTTTCAACTATTTCATCAATATCATACTTGTCAATAATTACTAGCTTTTTAGGAGGAAAAATATTATAAGTTGACAATATTAAATTATTTGTTTTATTTCTCCACTCAGAATTGAATTGATGTTCAGCACGGATTCCATCATTAACTGGAGACTTTGATGGATTCAGATGGATAATTAAATCATATCTCGGAATTGGAAAATTTAATTTTACTAACTGTTTAAAAGTATCTATGAAAAACATAATCTCTTTTGAATCTCTTTTAGGAAGTTCAGAGCAATAAATAAATCCTAAAAAAATTGGTGAATCTGTGATGAGATATTTTAATTTATCATTTGTTACTGAGTTTTCCCAATCAAGTTGCTTTTGAAGTATCCTAAACTGTTCGTAAATACTATTAATATTTCCATGTTTAGAAATATATCTTCGAGCATATTCAGAAACAACTTCAACATTTTTAAGTTTTGATGATATTGCTCTTGTTGATGTAGTCTTTCCACTGCCCGGTATTCCACTAAGACCAATTCTTATCATTACTGATTCTCCTCTTCGCATCTTCTTCCATAACCTGCATACCAAGCATCCTCTGCAAGTTCTTTATAAGAAGTAGTTATTATTGAATCCGGCATCTTGGAAGCATAATTTTCTTTCCACCACGTTTCAAAATCCATTTACCACCCACCTCCAAATCCAGTTGGTTCTTGACCCCATTCATATCCTTCTTTATATCCAGCTTTCCAAGTCTTCTCTACAATTTCTTTTATTCTTCCTTCATCAATTCCTATTTTACCTTTGTAATTATCTTCCCACCATGATTCGAAAGCAGATATATATTTTCTTTTATTATCTACAACTTCTGGTTTTTCTAAATTATTTTTATATGATTGTATTTCTTTATTTTTAAGTGATTCAAAGTAGTTATTGATAGTATCATCCATTTTAATTCTCACTTTCTGCATATTTATCAGAACTCTTGATAGAATCTTCACCATACAAATATTCAAGACTTGTGAATGTTTTATCTCTCTTAACATATGAATTTATATATTGGAGAAATGCATTCTCTGCAACCTTGGTAAAATATGCATGTGGATTTTTCTCTTCAAGATTATATTTTGGTACAGCTTTTAACATATACCAAGTAGCATCACTTACCATTTCATTTTTTCTGTCAATTGTAAGATTAATATATCTAGGTCTATTTAAAAAATTATTTGCAATCTTTAAAAATATTTTTGCAATATCATTATGAGTTTTTTTAGATTTTGTTAAAGAATATTCTAAAAGTAGAGCATAGAAAACCTTATTATCAACATAGTTATTTGAACGTTCTTTTTTTACCATTACTTTATGCCTCGCTATATTTTATTTTATTTTAATCCCGATAAAATCAACAGGACTTAATGAAGTTTTTATATGTGCAACCAAATTCTCACCCATTAAAAATTTTCTTTTAAAAATTCTTTTTCAAAATCAGTTTCAAAGGTTATTAAAAGGCCGTTCTTTTGAAGTTCAACTTTCATAATTTTTCAACCTTTCCAAAACCTGTTGCAGTCCGTGATATTTCAAACTTATCCCCAAAGTATTTATCTAAACTATTATCTACCCTATGAGAAATCAGATATATTCCAAGTTGTTTATCCTCAGCCAATTGTTTCAAAGTCACAACCATTTTCTCAAGACCTTCTCCATCAACAGAACCATCAAGCAATTCATCAATCAAGAGAATATTTGAATTCCAGTTGGATATAATCTTCATAGTTTCAATCAAAGAAAGCATTATTGCAAAGTCTATTCTCTTCTGTTCTCCGGCTGAGTTGCTATAATAAGAGATTTCCTCAGTCACACCAGACACATCATATATCTGTGCATTCATAAATTTATCAAATATTATTTTAACAGGTATTTCAAAAATATCAAGATACTCATTAACCTTCTTATTGAACAAAGGAACTAACTTGTCTATGATATAAGATTTTGCACCCTTATCAGAGAGGACATCAACCATAACATTCAAATCCTCAACCTCACCCTCAAGTAGTTTTCTATCGGTCTTCATCTTAACAAACTCTTCTCTCTTGGTCTCGTAGTTTGCTGCATGTTTCTTCAGGTCTATCTGGTTATCTGTCTTTTGAATATTATCAAGATCAGAAAGAAGTTTAGTTATATTACTCTCATTATTTTTAATTTCATAATTTGTTTGAATAATTTTTAACTCTACATCAGCAATAATATTTTTTAAATTTTTAATCTTTGTTAATTTCTTTTCAATTTCTCGTAATTTAATTTTGCCTTTGTCTATATCATCTTGAAGATTTAATATATCAACACCGAAATCATTATTACTCTTATCAATTAATTCCTGAAGTTTATCAAGTTTTTCAATATCATTTCTAAGATTAAGTTCTATAAAAGTGTTTTCAGAAGATGTTTTTAAAAGTTGTTTTTGAAGTTTAGAAATCTTATTAAGAATTTTTGAAATTTTATTTGTTTCAACAGTTATGATTCTCTGCCGTTCAATCAATATAAGTTCTTCGTTGTTGAGTTTTCTTATTTCTTCATATCTATGTTCCTCAGTCATTACATTTTTACAGGTGGGACATATTTCATTTTCATTCAAAAACTTAATTCTATCATTGTTACTTCCACGTTGAAACTTAATGATATTAAATTCTTTTGCAAATTCAATATTTTTATCATTCAATTCTTTGTCATTAAACTTGAGAGATTCTAATCTACTAATTCTCCAAGCATTCTTTGCGGCAACCTTACTCTTATCAACAATTGTAGTCTTGATTACTCCAATATCCTTGACATGTTTCTCAAGAGATTCCTTACGGGACTTTTCTGCCGCTATTTTTGTTTGATTTTCAAAAATTATATTAGTAATACTTTTCTTAAAATCTTCAATAAATTTTAAATCAAATTTTGAAAGAACCTTCAGAATTCTATCTTTACGTCTGTCTTTCTTGGCAAGATGAAATTCTAAAGTTTTTAAATTATTTTTAAGATTTATAATACTTTCTTCACAATTTTTAATCTTTGTTTGTTTATCATTTTCAATTTTCTTGTTGTGTGCCTTGAATTCATCACATTGGGTTCGAAGCAAAAGGGTGTGATTATAAAGATTTTCATAGTCCTTGATAAGAAGTTCTAATTTTTTGGTCTTTTCTGAGAGTTGTTTTTTAACATTAGCAAGCATCTTCCCGATAATTGCTAATGAAAACATATTATCAATTAATTTACGCTTCTCTTCTGATTTGAGTTTTAAGAACGGAGTATTGTAAGAAATTGATAGAGATATTGCATTTTTGAAGACATTATAAGCAGCACCAATAATCTTGTCAATTTCATCTTGATTCAGTTTTTTTGACGAAAGAGTTTTTAAATCCTCTCCGTTTTTTGTAATTTGAAAAGAATCTGGTTGAAGATTTCTTGAAATTTCATACTTGTCTCTGTCGTTTATCGTGAATTCTGAATATGTTTTTAAATTTTTCTTGTTCTTTCTGTTGAAAAGTTTTTCTATTTTGATTTCTCGATAAGGCTTCCCATACCAGCAAAATGACAAAACTTCGTTGAGAAGAGATGATTTGCCTGAACCGTTCTTGCCGGTAATCAGGTGAAGTCCTTGCCGAAACGTGAAATCAATTGATTCACTTCCGAATATCATGAAGTTTTGAAGACTGATTTTATTGATGTTTATTTTCATATGCGTTTCCTCACCCTTAATAATACCATCTTATTTTTCAAAATGCAAGGATTTTTTAATGTCTTTTTGATGAATTTTGAAGGAACCGAAGATTGTGAAAAATTTCACAAACTCACAGAATATATTCATTTGTCAAGTTCATATATTATATAGTACGCGCGCGCGCGATTAATATCTAGATATGTGTTTTAAAACAAATAACTGGATATGATAACCAAATATCAAAACAATATCTTTATATTTTGAAGTTGTTTATATATTATCAAGGTATTGACGTTTTTGTTCCTTCGTCACAAAAACGGCACCATTCTGCTTTGACAAAATTAGACTTCATTTGTTTCTAGTTAATAAACACTGTGTCCATCAATTGTCAAACAGTCCGTTATTTGAAACTGACATCGCGCGGCGCTCCGGGTGAGTCTGCCGACAAGATACACCTCTGGCTACTCACCTTACCATCTTTTTGAAGCAGAGTCAATAACTGAAACGTATAAATACTTTTGGGTTCAGTTCACATCCAAATTTACCAAACGAGGTATTCATGAGTTTTACGTTGCAAGAAATAAAAGACATGGCTGAAAAAGAATTACAACTCACACCAGAAACAGCGGTTGATTGTTCTCTATATTTTTGCAGACTCAGGAGCAAATACTTTAACATGTATCGAAACGAGATTGAAATTCTTAGAAGTATGAATCTTTTGAAGGATAAAATGGCAGCAGAAAAAGGTCATAATCTCAGAACGAAAGGTTTTAACGGTCACGAAATCGGTAAGTTTAAAACAGACATTGAAACCTATCTGATGCTTGATAAAGAATATTTTGCTCAACTCAGACAGTGTTTAGGTCAGGAATTGAAGGTTGAATATCTCGAAGGAACGATAACAACCATTGATAAATTTACCACAAGTATCAGAAATTACATTGAGTTAAAGAAGTTGCAGTTAGGAATTATCAATTAAATGTTCCACATGAAACAATTTTAAAAGGAGATAGATAACTATGCACTATTCAAACGGTAGAGAAGCAAAAATTGGTGACTTGGTAAGAGGTAAAGGATATAATCTGAAGTATGAATTTACAGGAGTTATGCTTCATATCAATCCTCAATCAGATGTTTGTAATTGTAAGGTTTCAACAATCTCCCATAATTCACATCCTGTTCAACAAGGGTGGTTTAAAGATGGTGTGATTCATTATCCAACCCTAACTGAACAGATGATTGCAGATATTGAATATGGTCAATGTGATCAATTTGTTGCAATTAATCCACAAACAGGTGAAATTTTAGAAAAAGAATAATGATAACCCTTTCCAAACCTTCAGAAGTATTTTTTAATGTTACTTTCGAAACAACTTCGCAAGCAATTGAATTTAGAGAATTTATGTCTTTCTTTGTAAAAGATTATAAATTTAATCCTAAGTTTCGTGCAAAGCAATGGGATGGAAAGATTTCATTTTACAAAGCAGGAAAGTTTCCAATAGGACTTTTAAAGATGTTTGAAAAGTTCTGTATCAACAACGGTTACGAGTATGGATTTGACTTCGATAAAAAGACTCTAACGAATGAAATTTCTGAATATTCGTTTAAAACGTTTCTAAGGCCCTTTTTAGACACTTTAATTTCTAAGGGTATCAAACTACGGGATTACCAAGAAGATGCCTTTAAACGCCTCCTGAGTGCCAAAAGAGGGGTAATTGAGCTGGCAGTTAATTCCGGAAAAAGTTTTGTGATATATTTGCTCATTCGATACCTTCTAGAAAACACAGACAAAAAGATACTTCTGATAGTGCCAAATATTACCCTCACAAACCAGATGTTCTCTGATTTTAAGGAATATGGTTGGAAAAATGCAGAAGAAATTATATCGATTATAAGTTCTCAGAGTGAAACAAAAGATTTATCAAAGAGAGTACAAATTTCAACATGGCAGTCATTAATGTTAAAAGATGTTGATAAAGAAAAAGATTATGATAAAAAACAAGAACTTATAAAGATTAATAATATTAGAAAGGAATTTTTGAAAGAATTTGGAAGTGTTCTTGTAGATGAGGTTCATGGTTCAAATTTTAAGTCAAAACTTGTTGCAGATATTCTTACAAATCTTGATAATGCAGAATATAGGTTTGGATGCACTGGAACTCTCCCGGAAGAAAAACTTGATTTATTAACAATTTTTGGATTTTTAGGACCAAGACTTTTACAGGTAACTACAGATGAATTGATTGCAAGAGGAATAAGTTCTAAAGTTGAGATTGTAAATGTTCTTGTAAAATATTCTGAAGAGACTATTCAAAAGTTCAAAAAGTTACGAAGTCTTGCTCATGATCCTGAATGGAAAAAAGAAAACCCGAAGGTAAGGATTTATGATCTTGAAGTTGAGGAGATAATAAGACAACCAGACAGGAATAAGATTTTTGGTTATATTTTAAATAAATTAAATCCAGATCACAACATTATGATTATTTGTAAACGTATTGAACATTTGAAAAGTATTCAGGAATATCTTGAAAATACTTTGAAAAGAAAAGTTTTTGTAATTTACGGTGCAACAAAGGCTTCTGTCCGGGAAGAAATCAGAACAAGTATCGAAGGATATAATGGGGTTGTTCTTCTTGGAACTTATAAAACTATACAGGTTGGATTGAATATCAAGAAGTTGCATCATTTAATCTTTGCAAGTGGTTCTAAAAGCAGGATTCAAACTATTCAAACTTTTGGAAGAGGTCTTAGAAAGCATTCTTCTAAAGAAACTATATTCTGTTGGGATGTTGTTGATGATCTAACATATACAAAGAGAACAGGAACTATCGGAACAAATTACTCATATGATCACTGGTTGGGAAGATTAGCAATTTATAATAAAGAAAAATTTCCATATAAATCAATTAAATTAAATATAAATGATTTAAAATGATAATTAATGAGATAAGGTCAGAGTTACGAGCCTGTAATAGTGGCAGAGGTAGAAGGATTCGAACCCTCAAACATCTTGGCTCAAAACCAAGCGTTCTAACCAATTGAACTATACCTCTGTAAATTGGTACTCCCGACAGGATTTAAACCTGTGACCTAGAAATTAGAAGTTTCTTGCTCTATTCAACTGAGCTACGGGAGCGTTATCGTCAATATTACTTTACTGTCGTTTGATACTTTTCTAATTCTTTTTCAAGATTCTTTCGAGCCTTCTTTTCAAATAATTTATGAAAATGTTTTGAAAGAAAAATCTTATCGTCTGCAAGCGTAAAAATTAAAAAATTTGCTCTGAGTGATTTATCCTTGAAGAAATATTCTTTTGAAACATCTTCAACATATCTATTATATCGTGTCTCTTCTTTTGCCAAAATACTAAAATCAATATCATGCAGGAGTTTTTCATCCTCTGTGTTTGTGTTGAGAATAAGACCTTTAATGATTTTAATTTGTTCTTCAGACAGATTTAGATAATGAGCATAGACTTCAGCAGCATCAGCACTTGCAATTTCATTTACCTTACTTCCCGGCATATAAACAAAGTCATGAAAATACCAAGCATAATAGACTTCAGGAAGATTTGTAAAAAGTTTTGAATATTTATTAATCAGGTCTAAACCTTCTTGAATATGTTCAGAATCATGATATTTTCTATGAGGTTGCATATAAGCATCTTCAATCTGGTTATAAATCATAACAGATTGAGGTTGCATATAAGCATCTATCATTAAACTAACAGCATTCAAAAAATTATCAGGGTTTTGAAGAAAATTATAACTCATATTGGTTATACCTTTTATTAAGTTTAACTTTAAGTTCTGTTATTTGGATGTTGAGTGTTCCATCTTCATTATTATTTATATAAAAAATCTCTCCGAAATTATCTCTTTCAACAGCCTTCGTGATAGCATCGACCTTATCTACTCCACTCATCTGTGTCTCTGCCCTGTTTATAATATCTTCTTCACTGTAACCTCTCTCAACCAATCTCTTAATATTTAATTCTACCGGTGCAGTGACAAAGACAAATGTATTGTTACATATCGGTAAGAGTCCTCCTTCAACCAAGATTGCGCTGTTGATATAAACAATTCCATTCATCTTTCGTAATTGTTGATACATTTCACAAAGAATTGGTTCCTTTGTAATTTCATTGTAAATATTCATAAATTCTTTGTTTTTAAAGATAACACCAGAGATAACTTTTGGGTCGATGAAATTATAATTATCAGGTCTCTTCATTCCAATAATAGATTTTAAATTTAATTCATTCCAAAGTTGGTTTCTCATATTAACAGCAAAAGGTCTTGTATCGGTGCAAAGAAGATCTCTACCTATCTGATCTAATTCAATCTGGTTTCCGAGGAGTTTACCAACATATGTTTTTCCTGCTCCGATATAACCAGTCAGGCCGACAATAAGTCGTTTAGAGACAACACATTCCAATGCAACCTTGACATTCATAGGAACATACTTCAGGATATTACCTTGATGTTTCTGCATTTCTTTTACGATAGAACTTGAAACACCAGCAACTTCAGGATTGGTAAAGAAATTAATACATTCAAATTTCCGCTGAGAATAATTTGCATCATGAACAGCCTTCTCATATTCAAAATCCATTCCATCCCGTAATCCACGAATCATTACAAGATTATTAATGTAAACATAATCAACAGAGAGTCCTGAGAAAGATATAACCTTAATTTTATCTCCAAACTTTCGTAATGCCTCTTCAGCAAGTTGTATACGATGATTAATAGAGAATGTCCCGGCCTTACCTGAATTTGAACCAATCCCAATAATAACCTTATCAAAGAAAGGAATTGCCCTCTCAATAATATCCAAATGTCCGTTTGTAATTGGATCAAAAGAACCGGGATAAAAACCTGTTGCCATCTTTTATATCTCCTTCATCTGAGTTTCTAAGAGTTCTTTTAAATGTTGATGCATTGTATAAATTATTTCGAAGTCTTTGAAAAATCCTGAGAAAATTGGAAATTCTTTATAATACATTTGAAATTTTTTAAAATTCTTTGTTGTAATAGAATATTCAACGTTTGCAATTCTATCAGCAAATTTTAAAATTACTGCTCTTTTATTTCCCGCTGTTTTGGGATAAGTTTTCATATGTCGTTCCCTTCGACTTCTACCGAGTTCATCTGTAACACAATATACTATCTCGGCAATATCAGTTCCAAATTCTTTTCGAATATCTGTAAAATTGATATGACAATCCTCAATCGTGTCATGTAACCAACCAGCAGCCTCAAGTTCTGGATATTCATCAAGCATTTTAAATCTTTGTAAAACTTCGACAACATTTTCAAGATGAACAGAATATGGTTTATCTCCATACATCTGATTGCTATGTGCTTGAATTGCAAAATCTCTGGATGTTATCATTTTTGGTTTTCCCACACTGTAATTAAGATAGAATGTGTTTCATCCACATAATTTGTTGGTACAGAGAAGTGAAAAATCTTATAATCATCAGGAAACTGTGTTATACCTTGACGCTTCCATTCTATACCAGCATTGGTTATGTATTTTAAAACACGACCAACTTTTCTTCTTGAAACAAAAATTGTTACCATTTCTATTCGAATACCAACTAAACTTTTTGTATCGTTTATTATTTTTATATCAGTCATAAAATGATTCCAGTCTTGTTTTTAATAAATTACATTTCTCCCTCAACCTTGCTATTTCGACATCGACTTCTGAAGCAAGGTAATATTTACCACTCACACTTGGAATACATTTACAAAAGTTACCACTGCTGTCTACTACCGGACTATATCTGATCATAACTCCCCCTTTATTCCTCATCAAAAAAGAATCTTCTTCTTTTTGATAGTATAAGTGGAACTTCCGCCTTTGAAAAAATCTTTACAAATTTTAAAATTTTAGGATCACTTTCGGTATTTATCCATCTGCCGTGATTTTTCTTACAACGACGAATAAGATCTTTGTTTTTTAAAAATTCATGACCGTCCGATATATTTTCCCATTCAACGGCCATACTTCCATCTGGATCAATATAGAGAATAACTCCGACAGAACCCTTTGGAATAAGTTCATGATCCTTTTCAATTCTTATTTTATCAAGAGTTTTAAATCTATATTTAGAATAATTTTCATCAATTATTTGAATATTAAATATATCTAATTCTTTATCTAATATCCAAATTCCACAATTAGGTTTACAGGGTCGTTTTAAAAAGGATTTCCAATTTTTAATTGCTGTAAAATCATGGCCGCAGACGATAGGTTCATCCATTTCAACCAGTAAATCAACACCATAAGAATTATCTATACCAATAATAGTTCCTGTAGAGTTTATAGGAATATATTTACCAGTAATAGTTCCTGTAGGGTTAGAATATTTATATTCTATTTCTTCAAGAAATTTAATTCTTTGAAATGGTTTAAAATCAGTCTTTTGCATATTTTACAAAGTCTTTCTTATGCTTCGGGTTCCTTGAATATTTATTCTTATCTTTAAAAGGTTTTTCAATTTGTTTTGGAAGAGGTATTCTTAATGGTTTAATTTTCATAATGATTCAAAATATATCATGGCAGAATCAAAGTCAATAGTTTTGTTCTTTATCTTCAGATTCATAAAATTATAAATACTTTGTGATGAAATATATAACAAAGCCCTATTGAGCGGCAACAAAATTTGGAAGGAATTAAGAAATTATGCCAAAAATTGATAAAAAAATATCTAAGATGTTGGGACTTAACGGCAAGATTGGTACAGGAACACTCCCAAAAGAAAGTGGATTCACGCAGAGAGTTCAGTCAGGGTTTGGTGCAACTACTCAAGCTGTAGGTGGAGTTGAACCTAAAGATACTTCAGAAATAATGTATCCGAACGCTGGACTTGTAGATCTTTATGCAGATGAAAAAGGTTTTAAAATTAATGATAATTCAAAACTATATGAAGTTGTAAAGGTTGTGAAGGATATTATTGATTTTAATTTTTATGTTAAAGGAATGTCTACTATTTCATTTCAGTTTGGTATCAACGTGAATACTAATAGCGCGGTCTTTACTATTACATTCAACGACAATCAAGCACAAACTCCAGATAGTGTTGAACCTCTTGATTTTGCTGAATCTCTTGCAGATAAAATTACATTTGAAATTCAGAAGAAATTTTTTAATACTGTTGATGTTGAGAGAAATATTAATCCACTTGTTACTGCTGGTGATGGTTTTAATGGTGGTGATAGTAAAACAGAGTTGGTTTTAATAGCAAGAGAAAAAACAGTTACTGGTAGTGAAGAATAATAGAAAACTTTAAAGGAGATTAAAATGGGAATATTAAATGAAGGTGTAAATCAAGAAAAGAAGGCCTTAGAAATAAAGAAAGCAATCAAACAGTTGGTTGAATTTGATATCGAAGGATCATATTACAGAGCAGAAGCAAAGACAGAAGTTGTTAAGTGTTTTCGTAAGGTATTGTTTCATGATGACATTGCTGTAAAGGCATTTTTGAAGGAACTTTTTCAAAGAATGAAAGAATTGGCTACAGAAAAGGATCTTCTTCCTTCAGAGAGAGAAGAGTATGAGACTGACGAAGAGAAGGAACGTAAAGAGGGTCTTGAGGATGAAAATCCAGTAGATGAAAAATCTGAAGGTCAAGAGGGTGGTGAAGAAGGTAATGAGCATCCCACTGAAGAATCAGAAGAGCAACCCCCGAGAGAAGATGAAATGAAGAATGAATCTATATCAAGGACAGTTCAAATCGCTAGCAGGTTTTTGACAGAATAATTTCGAAATGAAAAGTTATTATGGCAAACGATTTCATTGATTCCTATCTGAGAGAATTTGAGGAAAGACATTTAAAAGTCAGACCTATATCTTCAACCAGAACAGAAACTACACATAAAGAACCACCGAGGAAGGTTTTGAAGGAAACTTTAAAATCTTCTAAAGTTTATTCTGTCTGTACGTCATGTGGTACAAAACAGAATATAATTGTAGAGGGGGAGTTCTGTCCAAAATGTGGAAGAGGAACATTAATTACAAGTGATAAGTTTACCAAAACAAATGCTCCTAAGAAAGAAACATGTATCAGTCATGCAAGTGCTTTATTAGATGAAGGTGATGGATATATTAATAGTCCATTACAAAAAATTATTAAAGAAGATATTAAAAATAAAAAATCAGCTATAAGTGAAGCATCTGCTCTTTTGGATGATGATTCTCCTATTATGGAACTTCCTATGCCAGATTTTTCTCAATATATTAAAAAACCAATTCAAGATAAAACACAAGAAACTCAGGTGACAATTCCTCCGGAGTTTCAGATTATACAACCAATAAATATTAATGACATTGAATTGGATATGATTGTTCAACAGAATTTAGGAAAGGGAGTTTAAAATGAGTGAGGAAATAAAAAATGAATCCGGTTGTGAATGTAAAGCAGCCGAGGTTGGTATGGAAATAAAAAAAGATTTTAAAATTTCTTTAAATACTATTTTATATATTGCAGGAGTAGTAATAACTTTGGGTGCTGCCATAGGAACATTACGTTCTTGCACAAATTATGGATTTCAAAATTTTGAAAAACCCAAGATTGAAATGGTTGCAAAAACTTTAGATTCTGTTAATAATATTGTAAATGATGAAAAGGTTGATAAGATTGCAGATAAAATAGAACACATGAACACAAATGTAAATGATTTAAAACTCAAAACAGATATGACATATAATGTTTTGAAACAGGTAGCGTCCGATAAACAATGGAAAACAGCACAAGAAAAAACAAAACAAGACTCTGCTAATGCTATGTGGTTGGCAGGTGGAAGATAATAAATGACACTATCGGCAACATATCTAAACTACTCAGATCTTCCAAATGGTGTTCTTACAAAAAGGAATGATGGAAAGTATGATTCTGAGAGACAACTTTTTGATTTGTTTATAACTGAAGCATATAACAAACACGGAGTTTCACTCACATATAATGTCATATCCTTTGATACAAGTTACATGCCTTTGTTCGGAGAAGATAATAACAGAAGACTTGTTAGAAGTTTTCAATGTATGGGATTTTATCAGTTACCAAAAGAGGAAAAATTATGGACTAAATTTGGAATTGAGGGTATGGATCAATTTTCAATATTTATTTCCAAGCGACATTTTGACACTGCTTCACAATATGATGATACACAAACAACACAATCGTTTTCAGCATATATTCCATGTGTCGGTGATGTTATTAATGCAAATTATAATAATTACTTTTATGAAATAGTTGATATAAAAGAAGAAGCAGGAATGTATTTAATGAGTAAGCAACATGTTTGGGAACTTATGGTTAAACCTCTAAGACTTGGAAAATTTACAACAAGCGGAAGTGATGTTCCAAATATATCTGGTAGTGATACTGATTTTGGATTGACTTTTTAATTAGTTAGGATTTTAAATGAGTGATTTAAATTTTTTCCTAAGTGCCGATGATATTTTTGCTCTTAATTCTTTACCTGATGAACTCTATCCTACATATCCGGGAATAGGTGTTCTTAGTGGTTCTCCCGGTCTTGCAGCAACAATTCAAATAGGAACCGTATTATCTGGAACTTCTGCTTCGGTTGTTAATGTAGGAACTTCAACTTCAGCAATATTAAATTTTACATTACCAGTTTTAACTTTTGAAGAATCAGATCCTATTTTTTCAGCATCACCTGCACATACTATAACAAGTGCTGAAATAAATCAATGGAACTCAAATCCAAAAAATTTACAAGATATTGAAAATCTTTTAAATGTAACTTCTGGAAATATTCAATCTCTTTCAAATCTTTCCGGAGTAAATACTGGAGATCAGATTCTTCCAACATTATCTGGTCTTGGTGGTGTTCCAATAACTCGTAATATTAATAATAAAAGTCTTAGTGCTGATATTAATTTAACATATCTTGATGTTAATGCAGATCCTTCTGGTGCAGCGACAAGTGCAGCAGCAACTATAACATTATCTAGTCTTGGTGGATTACCAGTAGGAACAACTCTTGATAATATCTCAGATGGAACAATTAGAAAATTATCAAATTATTTACTATCAAGTGGTTTTTCAAAATCTTCTGTGGAATCATTACTTGGAATAACAGATATACAAGTAACTGCTATAACCAATCTTTCCGGAGTAAATACTGGAGATCAGATTCTTCCAACATTATCTGGTCTTGGTGGTGTTCCAATAACTCGTAATATTAATAATAAAAGTCTTAGTGCTGATATAATTCTTTCAGCAACAGATATAATTAATTCAGAAAATATTATAAATAAAGTTACAACAATTACTTCTGGTTCTACAGATACTCAATATCCTTCTGCAAAACTTTTATATTCTCAAGTTGTATCTTTAACAAATCTTATTAATAATCTTTTAAATTCAAACGGAGCACTTACTTTTCAAGGAGTTTTAGATTGCAGTTCAAATCCTAATTATCCTCCTGCCTCTGTTGGTTGGGTTTGGAAGTTGTCACCGGGAGGAAAAATAGGTGGATCTTCAGGACATGTTTGTAAAAATCTTGATTTACTTATTTGTATTACTAATAGTGTTGGTGGAATAGAATCTGATGTTGGATCTAATTTTTCTGTTGTTAGAACAAATATTGACGGTGCAGTTATCGGTCCTTCATCATCAACAACTGGAAATTTTTGTTATTTTACTGATGGAAGTGGAACATTAATAAGTGATAGTGGATATAATTCTTCAACATTTGAATCTGCCGGTACAGCATCTTCATTAATAACTTCTTTAAATTTAGCAGCAACATATTTAGGAATACTTTCACAAGCAACAGATAGTGCAAAACTTGGTGGTCAATTACCTTCATATTATCAAACTGCACACACACCAATAACCGGGGCAACTTATACTAAAATTACTTATGGAACAGATGGTATTATTACTTCCGGTTCAAATACAACAACCTCAGATATAGCAGATAGTTTAAATAAAAGATATTGCACAGACGCAGAAAAAACAGCAATAGACTCATTAGGAACTGCTTCAACATATGCTGCTGGTGCATTTGACACTTCTGGTTCTGCATCTACTGTGCAAAGTAATTTAACAACACATTCTAATTTAACAACATCTGCACATGGAGGACTTGTAAGTTCTGGTGATTCTCGTCTTACTGATACAAGAACACCTACAGATGGAACAGTTACAGATGTTAAAGTTGCAAGTGGTGCAGCAATTGCATGGAGTAAGATAAATAAAACAGGTGCTGTGGCAGGAGATGTTGGCGCTGTTCCAACAAGTAGACAAATAAATAATCATTCTCTTTCAGCAGATATAACATTAACATGTGATGATATTTCTGACGGAACAAATACCCATTTATTAACAACTGCACAAAAAACAATAATGGGAAATACATCTGGAACAAATACAGGAAATGAAACAGCAAATACAATTGGAACTCTTATTAACGGAGCGACAGATAAATCAACTCTTGTTAGTGGGGATTGTATTGCTATAAGTGATATCTCTGCATCTAATATATTGAAACATATTACTTATGGAGAATTTACAACACTTTTAAATTCTTTGTATTCTCCTGCTGGTGCAAAGACATGGACAAGAACAAGTATAACAACATCTGCTTCTCCTGTTCCTGTAGGTAGTTCACAAGATAATTATTTTGAAATAACTGCTCTTTCTGCGGGAACAACATTTGGAATTCCATCAGGATCACCAATTACAGGAAATGAATTACTTATTGCTATTTTAGATAATGGTGGAGCACAAACATTAGGATGGAATATTATTTTTAAGGCAGGAACAAATCTTCCATTACCAACAACAACTGTTGCAGGAAAACCTATGTTTTTAAAGTTTATTTATTTTGGTACTAATTGGTATTTATTAGCACAAGATCCAGCAGGATTCTAATATGGCAAATACAGCTAAATGGACAAATGCATTATCAAATGGTGACATGTGTGCCTCTGGTAATTATACTGGTGGTACTGGTGCCATGTCTACGTGGGATTTATCATTTGATGGAACATCTTCTATTGCAAATGCTACTGCTACCGCTGGTTTATCCTGCAATTCTGTTTCAGTTACTACAGGGCATACTGGAACATGGTCAATGGGAGGTTATGCGCTAACTGTAGCTGCAACTTCTATTATTAATGGTAATGGGACAAGAAACCTTGGTAATGGTGTTACGTTGAATGGCAACAGTATTACATTTACAATAGCTAATGCTGTTATGACTACAACCTCCTGTGCAATAATTTGTAATGGTACTGGATGCACTTGGACAGAAAACAGAACATCGAATGCCGTATATCTATCATTAACTGTCAATGCAAGTATGTCAATAACTTTTACAGGTCAGGCTCCGTCCTTTACCGGAGGTGGTCCCCTTATTACATTAGGTAATGCAGCAACACTTGTTCATACGGGTGTAACAATTGTACTGACTAACACCTCAGCATCTGATTTCTTTTCATTCTTGGGTACATATACATGGACTGGTACAATAGCTACTCTGTTTATGTATGGTAATGTATCTGGCACTTCTACTATACCTGCATTTACAACTTTATCAAATTTAGAGATAACGATTAATCCAAATGCAGCCTCATCAACTATAAAGCTTACAGGAAATCTATCTACTGCTGGTATTGTAGATATATATACCCCGACAACGTATACAACTAATATAGATTTAAACACTTATAACATTAATTGTGCTACTTTAACACTCGGTAACAACGGATTTCAATCTACAACTTTCCATTTCAGATCGGGGACAATAACATGCGCATCGTTTTATATGAATTCATATAATACTGGCGCAACTTACTATTATTTTGATTCCTGTACTATTAATTGTAGTAGTACTTTTAGATCATACGCATCCAATAATTATATTTATTGCGGAACATCGACGATTAACTTAACTAATAATTGTACATTATATACATATGGTTCCTTATTCTATAACATTTCTATCGCATCTGGTAAAACAGTTACACTCAATAGTGCAGTGTATTGTAATGCCTTCACAATTACAGGAGCAGTAACCTATAACGGTTATTCAATATTTCAGCTTTCACAATATACTGTAAGGACGTGGAACTCTGGTGGTAGTACCGATATGAACCTCAGTACTAATTATACGGGTTCAGGTGCTCTACTATCAACGGATGTTTTACTATTTAATGGAACAGTTTCTGTTAATGCTATATCAACTGCTGGACTTACTGTTGGGTCTATTATATGCACAGCAGGTCATACTAACACTTGGTCTATTAGTGGGCAAACTTTATCAGTTGCTTATCCATCAACAATCGATTTAGGTGGAACGAGAAATTTAGGCAATGGTATAGCATTTAATAGTGGAACAGTAACCATCCCAAATGCTACTGTCACCTCGACTAGTACTGTTGTAACCTATAACGGTACGGGTTGTGTGTTTGCTGATTACAGAGCGACTGCTGTATACTCTAATTTTATTATAAATAATAGTTGTAGTGCTACCCTTGTAGGAACATTGGTAAATATCAGGCCAGTTACTTCCGTAGTTTGTATTGCAATAGGAAGCAATGCAACGTTCACGCAGAATGCAACAACACAATTTCAACAAACCTCATCAACTCCATTTTATTCTACGTCAACAGGGTCAGTATGGAACGGTTCAGGCTTGGTTAGTCTGCAAGCGTATAGTGCTAACCTGACTACAAATATACCAACATTATCCTATACTGGTGCTGGTAACATTCAAATATCCCCATATACAAATTCAAGCATAACATTTATGGGAACCTTTTCATGCACTACAATGTTATATGTAAATAACGCCTCTGCCGGAGTTACAATTGACTTTAATGGACAGACAATTTCTTGTGGGGTTTTCAGGGTAGGTACAAATAATGCTGCTGGAAATACTTATTACTATTATCGAGGAAGTGCAATAACCTGTACTTCTTATGATGGTAGTTCCTATAATACCGGAACTTGCACTCAAAATTTTGGAACTTGCACAATCAATTCTTCTGGAAATGTAGTAATAGGATCAACGCATACTATTGTTGCTGGGTCTGAGATATGGAATGTAACATCCACATCAACTGTAACCTACACTAGTGCTTCTTGGGGAACAATCAACTTCAAAGCTACTACCAATTTAACAGTTACGCTTGGTGCCAGTATATCTTGCCTTAACTATACTATCGTTACTGGATTAGTAAATTTCAATGGATATACAATCACCCAATCTAAAACTATAACACCAAGTGTATCAGGTTCTGGTCCTTGGACAGTTGATGGAAATAGCTATACTAATAATAAAACAATTACACTAACAACACCAACTGGAATTTTAACACAATATGCAATATCGGTTCCAATTACTGATTCTAATATAGGGGGTGTTTGTAAATCTGACCTTAGTGATCTTAGATTTACTGATAATGTTGGAAATTTATTATATGCTGAAAAAGAATCTGGTTCTGTATCAGGTGGTGTTGCTACTGCACAATTTTGGGTTAATATTCCATACATATCTACAGGAACAACAACAATAGTTTGTTTTTATGGTTGCGGTACAGCAAGTACACAAACAAACCCACAAAGGACATGGAATGATAATTACTTGTTGGTGATGCATATGGGTTCAGCGTCAACTTTAAGTATTGTAGATTCGACTGGTAAGAATACAATGACCAATAATGGTTCTACCCCTTCCTCTGCCGGAAAAATTGGTGGTGCAGCATCATTTGATGGAGCAAGTTCAAGATGGATTGATACTCCAAACTTTGTTGGGGCCATAACAAATTTTACTTGTGAACATTGGATATATCTAAATGCAACGCAGTCAGCAAGAACTATATTCGCTAATTATATAGTATCTGCCTCTCATGGATGGGTAACTGGTATTAGTGATGGGTTAAGCAATCAATTAAAATTCTACCTTGGTAGTTCAACTTTGACATCGACTGGAACATTTAACACACTTTCAAATACTACATGGTATCATGTGGCAGCAACGTATGGTGGTGCAAATACTCCAATATTATATGTAAATGGAGCACAAAATAACACAGGTAGTTATACTCTTAATACAACTGGAACTCCTGCAAATAATAATGTTGGATCACTTACAGATAGTCCACATTCTCAAAAGTTTAATGGTCTAATAGATGAATTAAGAATTTCTAATATTGTAAGATCTGCTGTTTATATGGCATATACCTATTCAATTACAAATAGTGCAACTGGTGGATTGATTTGGGGATCACAGTCTGGAACATCTACAGGACTTACAGCGATACAAAAAGCAAGATTTTTTCTTTAAACCATTATCATTTCAATTATTATAAATACTTCTAAGGAGATAAGATTATGCAAGATAATTTTACTAAAGGTATGGATTTTTTGATGCCGACTGAGGGTGGGTGGTCAAACAAAGTAAACGATCATGGTGGTGCAACAAATCATGGTGTTACTCAATCGGTCTATGATACTTATCGAGATATTAAGAAATTATCACAACAATCTGTTTCTTTAATGTCTAATGTAGAGATGTTAGATTTGTATAAAACATTTTATTGGGATAAATGTAAATGTGATCAGTTACCAGATAAGATTGATATAGTTATTTTTGATACATCTGTTAATTCAGGATGTGGTGAAGCGGGTATTCTTTTACAGAGAGCATTAGGATTTCCAAAAAATCAAATTGATGGTATTATTGGTTCAGGAACAATTCAAGCAGCTAATCAAACAAACATCACACTTGAAGCGGTTTTATTACAAGAGCGAAGAGATTTTTACAAAGAAATAGTTGAAAAAGACTCTTCTCAATCAATTTTTTTAAATGGTTGGGAAAATAGAATTAACAATCTTTACAATTTTTTAAATAAATTTTAAAGGAAGAATTATGAATATTTTAAAAAAAATTTCAGATATGTTAAAAAAGTCAGACGACAAAGGTAATTTAATAGATCAGTGGGATGCAAGTAAGGTAATTTTTGTATTTTCGTCAACATTATCAACTCTTGCACTTTGGGGAACATTTGTAGGTTTAACAATTGCAACACATGTTGCTGCTGTGATTCCCGCTTCAATAATTGGTGCATATTTTGTCACGTTAGGATTAACTGGAGGAATTAAGACATTAAAGGATAAGGTTCCCGAAAGACTAAAGGGAGTATTTGGTAAGGTATCAGATGATATTGATAAAGCGACTGGTGAGGATAAATAATGAACTTTTTAAAATATATAACAATTGCAAATATTAAGAAGTATGTTTGGTATATTGTTATTATTATTATTTTGAGTTTGATTACTTGTAATGTATATCAAAATGAGAAGATTAAAAGTCTTCAGAATGCCAAAGCTATTACAGAACAAAATTTTGCAGCTTCTAAAGATACTGTTCGAATTAAGACTTTAGAAAACGGTCAACTTCAATCAGAGATATTAGTTCAAGTATCAGCAACAAACAAGGCAACAGAATTTTCAAAAACTTTACAAGAAAAAATTTTAAATCTTCAAAAGTCTGGTTTAAAACCTATTAGTGTTGTTGAGGCAAATACTATTCTTTCTACACCATCAACAACAACAAATAATACAATAGATTCTTCAAAAAAATCTACTGGAGAATATACTTTGAATTTTAAATCTATTAAAGAGGATTCAACATGGTCAAGAAAAATTTCAGGATATAGTAATTTTTCTTTGAAGGATAATATTGTACTTCCCGGAACAACAACAATTGATACAGATATTATCAATACGATTTTGACAATAGATATTCATAAAAATAAAGATAATCGGTTGGAAGCTGGAGCAAGTTCAAGTTATCCTTATATAAAATTTACAAAGATTAATGCAGGATTTTTGAATGTAAATACTCCTGTAATGGTTGCAAAGATTCCATTTTTTACTTTGAAAGATAAGATTGAAATAATTGGAAGTTTATCAGTTGGTTGTTTTATAATGTATGAAATTTTAAAATAGGAGAATATTATGAATGTTACAGCGACTTATAATGGTTCAAGTGTTACAATATGTTCAATTGTTGGTGATGGTCAATATGCATTTGTTTCGTATGTTGATGGTTCAGGAAATTTGATTGTTGATAAGATATTTGTGCAGGGTGAACCAACTACTATAGCGACGAGTGCAACTGTAGTTAGTTAATAAAATTTTCATTAAAGATTTAATAAAAGGATATTTGTGAATAATTCAGAGCAAAGAAACAATATTGATGCTATTATAACTTTTGTTTTTCTGAAGAAGTTATTAACTCCTTTTGTAAGAACTCCAGCACACAAGTTAGGTTTAATTGATACTGCTGGTAAGGTTATTAAGGAGCCTTCTACAGATGAGGAGAGAATGGCATTGACTTTACTTGATAGAGTTATTTTTAAGTTGAGAAGACTTTTAGGAAGTAAAATTTTAATATTTCAAAGTTTTCTATATACTTTATCAATGGGTGGTGAAGGATCAATGTATTCAAAGTTGATAATTCGTGGATCTGTTATGCAGAGAGCTGAGTTACAAAAGATTGAAAGAGATATGAAAATGAAGTTGGAAAATGTTGGAATCTCTTTTGAAAATTATTTAGAATATTTAGTTGAAAAAGAAGTTGAAAAGAAGGAGATTTTAAATGGATAAAGAACAAGTTAAAATTGATAGGAGTAAATAATATGGCAACATCACAAATTCAATCGTTAGCAGACCTTTCAAAGAAGAGTCCTGAAGCAGTCGAACAGATTTGGAATCAAACAACGGATCTTCTCAAAGCCTCAGATCCTGATTACAAGAGATATACACAGGAACAAAATGAAGATTCTAAAAATGAATTGCTTGGAAAGTTTAATGCAAAGGTTTTAGAAGCAGTTAAAAAGAAATTAAATATTGCAGATGATGTTCAGGTGCAGGAAGATGTTGGTTCGATTACTACAACATCAGCCGGTGGATATAAAGATGGAAAATCAGATAGTAATTCATATATTTACAAACCAAAATTTGGAACTTTTAAAAGATTCAAATGTAAGAAGAAAGAAGTTAAGGAAGATGTTGATGTAGATATCTATTTGGATAAATACTTTACAGAATATCTCAAGGAAAGAAAATAATTTATGGCAACAAGTAATTCAATTTTCTCACGCATTTTTCCATTTAATCGCGTTTCAAGGTTCTTTCAGACTGGTCGTGAAAAAGAGGATGCATTAGAATATCAGCAGATGAAGAATTCTCAGGGTATGTCACAGGAAGAGTTTGATAAATCAAATTTTCTTTCTTATGAAAACCTTTTCAATTCTAATCAAGCTGCTTCTTATGTAGGTGTTTCTTTTGAAAATTACTTTGCAAATAAGGTTCAAAGGATTATGAAGTATAGGGAGATGAGTTTATATCCTGAGATTTCTGATGCTCTTGATATGCTTTGTGATGAAGCTATTGTTGATAATCCTAATGGAGATATTGTTTCTCTCACAATCAAAGAAGAACTTCCGAGCAACATTGAAAGACAAATCCGGGAAGAGTGGAAATATCTTCTGACTGAGGTTTTTGCTTTTAATGAGCGTGGGTGGGATTTTTTTAAGAAGTGGTTGGTTGAGGCAGAACTTTATGTAGAATTGATTTTGAATGATAAAGCAAATTCTATCATTGGTATTAAGATTCTTCCAGCACATTCTATGGTTCCTGTTATGGAAAACAACAAGATAGTTGCTTTTCTTCAAACTCGTAAAGAAGGTGTTGTAGATAAGAATTCAGTTGAGGTAAAGGGTACTAAAGAAGAAACAGTAATGCCTTTCGATAGAGATCAGGTATCTTATGTGAATTATGGTCAATCAGGGGAAAATGTTGTTGATGTTCGTGGTTATCTTGAACCTGCTATCAGAACATACAATCAATTGAAAAATCTTGAAGATTCTTTAGTTATCTATCGTATTAACAAAGCTCCTCTGAGAAGACTTTGGAATGTTGCAACAAGAAGGATGCCAAAGGGAAAATCTGAAGAATATTTGAAAGGTTTAATTCAAAAGTTTCGAAAGAAGGTAATTTATAATCCTCAAACTGGAGATATTGATTCCGCCGCAAATATTCAGACTTTAACGGAAGATTATTGGTTTTTGAAGAATGAAGATAATTCTGGAACCGAAGTTACGACTCTTGGTGAGAGCACAGGATTTTTGAATGAAATTGATGATATAAAACTTTTTCTTGGAAAACTTAACAAAGCTTTGAAAATTCCTAAAGCAAGATGGGAAGATTCTAAAACCGCTGGATATTCTACAGGTAAAAACTCTTCTGAAGTTACAAGAGAAGAGATAAAACTTATGAAGTTCGTTGAAAGATTACAAAGACGTTTTAAATATTTGATTTTAGATGCTTTTATTTCTCAATTGCGTATAAAAGGTTTTGATGAACAATATGTTGATTTAGGATTGTATGATATAGAGTTTACAAAGTCAAATCTTTTCTCTGAATATCGAGAAATGGAAATGACAGAATCAAAAATTAATTTATTAACTTCAGTAGATGCCTTCATTGCTAAACCAAGTAATAATTTTGAAGGAATGTTTGCCGAAGAGTATGTGATGAAACGGATGCTTTTTATAAGTGATGAAGAATATCAGAAAAATGCAGATTTAATAGAAGCAGCGAAGGCAAAGGCAGGTGTAGGAAAGAAAAAGAATGTTAATCCTCCTGCTGGTATTGAAGGTCAGGGAGGTGCTATGGGAGGTGGAACTATTCCCGGTGAAGTTACTCCTGAAGTTCCTGCAACGACTGAAGTAGGTGCTGAGGGAACTGGTGCTCCTGAAGGTGTTGGTATGCAAACTGCAATGAGTGCTTCAGAATCAAAAATCTATGACACTGTTATTTTGACAGAAGCAAGAAAATACATGGAGAAGAGATTCTAAAGAAAGAAAATTATAAATAGTTCTTAGGAGATTTAAATGAAAAATAAAATATATCAAGTTGCAAATAGATTTCTAATTGAGGAAATTGCTCCGGCGGATTCAGAATATAAACCAGACCAAACTACAGAAGGTATTGAAAATGATGAATCAGAACTTAAAAAAGATTTTAGAATTTATCTTTTAAAAGATGGTTCTATTAATATTTGGGAAGACCAGACTCTTTTAGAAATTTCAAAAGATAGTTTAGAAGATCAAGATTCAAAAGAAGTCTTTGAAATTATTGTAAATAAGATTAAAAATGTTTTGCAACATGAAGCTTTAAAATTTGTAGAACTTGAAAAGAATATAGAACAAGAGGATTCAAATGATTAATAAAAGATATGAAGCAGTAAACAATCTACTCTCTAATTTGTTTGAAGATGATATGCCAGATAGTGTTTTGGTGATTCATTGCACAACAGAAAATAAAGCAGAAGGTATAAACGATGACACTTATATAGTTACCGATGATGATTTGTATAAAAGTTATGGTGATGTTGTTAAGACGGTAAGGTTTATGGATGAAGGAAAACAATATGTAAATTCTTTGGGATATGATAATAATTATATGAGTGCTGGTGATAATGGTACTCGTGCTTGGTATTTCAGTAAAGAAAAAGATGATGTAGAGAATGATAACTATGCAGATATTCCTTCGGAAAATGATGTTGAAAGTGATAGATTTTAAAAATTTATAAATAAAATTTAAAAGGAGATTTAAAATGAGTATAATTAAAAATATTTTGGATAACGATTTAGTTTCTCTAAAGTCCTATCTTGAAGAAAAGATTGGTGAAAAAATTGAAGAGAAAATTACCGATAGAAAGACTTCTATTCTGGCGAAGATGAATGGTATGTCAGATGAACAGGTTCTTGAAATGTTGGCTTCGAAAGATTAATAAATTTTGAAAGATTTAAAATTGGTAGAAACTTGTTTATCTATTTCTATCAAAACTTTAAAAGAGGAAATAGAAAAATTTTCAAAAGATGAATTACAAAAGAAAAATTTTGAAGATATTTTAAATGATTTACAAAGTTTGAAAATAAGTTTTGAAAATTTGTTGAAAAGGATATAAGGAGTAACTTATGGGAATATTACTAAGAGAAATTACAGATGAAAATAATGTTTCTGTTTTTACAGAAGATATAAGTATTGACGGAAAACCAGAGAAAAGATATAAACTTAAAGGAAGTTTTATCACAGCAGAACAGAAGAATAAAAACAATAGAATTTATGGTAGAGATGTATTAGATGAATCGATTGGTATTTATGATAAAGAATATATTCAAAGACGAAGAAGTTACGGAGAATTATCGCATCCCGAAGATCCTAACCTAAATCCTGAGAGAGCTGTGATATGTATTGAAAGTTTGGGGTTTAAGGATGAAAAAGATAATAATGTATATGGAGTTGCTAGACTTTTAGATGAGGAGTGTTTTCCTCTTGCAAAAGTTGTTCGAGGTCTTATAAAAGAATCTTGTCCTGTTGGGGTTAGTTTTAGAAGTGTTGGCGAGTTAGGAGATGATGGAAGAGTAAAAAGAGGATTGATGATTGCAGCAGTTGATGTAGTTATGAACCCATCAAATACAAATTCCTTCTGTGAGTCAATCATGGAATCAAAACAATGGTATCTTAACGGTGATATTTTTATTGAACGTGCAGTTTCAAATCTCAAACAAAGTATGGATAAGAAATACTCTTCAGAACTTGCAAAGCAATATTTTGTAAAATTTATAGAAGACATTCAAATTAATTCAGGGAGTATACTATAATGATTAACGTTTATTGTGATGGAAATAAGTTTACCATAGATTCAAGACTGAAACAAATTAGACTTGTTGAAAAAAACGGTGGAATTGAGTTTAAAAGAATTGGTGAAGAAGTTGCTGATTCTTATGAATATCTTTATAAGAATGACAAAGATGCTTTTAAAGATTGTCTTGCAGAAGATTTAAGAGATATGTTCGGAATAGCGGTAGATCCACAAGATATTTCTTTTGAAGATAATAGAGAAGAACAGGGAACAATTGATATGGAAGAGAGATATAAAATTGCCGGAAGATTTTTGATGGAAGATGAATACGACGATAATTTTGAACATGCTGTTGACCGGGAAGAAGAGAATTTTGATAATCCACAATCAGACAGAGATGATGATGAAAAGTCTGATGATCCTCAAGGAATGCAGGTTGCTCATTTTAATAGATTTGAAATAGAAATGACATTAGAGCAGGCAGAGTCGTGTTCACATCAAGGTGAATGTGATTCGGATGTTGAAGAATTGTTAAAAAATCCAGAGATTAAAAATCAACTTGAAAAAATTTCTCCCGAAGATATTAAGAAAGAATTGAAGGGGTATGGATCTTGGGATGAAGAACAATTAAGTGATGAAGAAGAAAATTACATACGTATTCTTTGGATTGCTGCTGGAAATATTTCTGATGAATATCACACTCAGAATGAATCAGTTCAAAATATTTCTGAAGATTGGCAAGGTAAACTTCAAGATCAGTATGAAAATTTTGAAGAGTTTGAAAGTTATTGTGAAACTTATGGAATTGCAAAGCGTTTAGGTTATGATACACCTGAAGAAGCATGGGAAGCAAATCCAACCGTTAAGGGTTCTATAAATCCTGAAGATTATAAAAAGGTAGATGAATCTATTTCAAATATGTCTTTTAAAGATTTTTTAAATAATAATATAAAAGATTTGTATGGAGAAAATTTTGAAGGTATAAAAGAATCTTCGGAAGAATTTTTAAATAGAAATATTAATAATCTTTATGAATCTGGTGAGATGGGGCCGAATGATATTGAAGAAGGTGGAGAATATTATGAAGCTGCACAAAAGTTGAAAAGTGTTTGTGAAGAGATTTCAAATCTTACTAATGGGAAGTTACGTTTTAAAGAGATTAGACCTTTTGATAAATATCAAGGTCCGTATGCTTTGGTTCGGATTGGTAATAGAACTGATAAGGTTTGGTTTGAAGTAGAAAATGATGAAAGATTTTATATTGAACATCTTAAAATAAAAGGAACTGCCGAAGAAATTGCAAAACAACTTAACAAGAGTTTTGGAAAAAAACAATCAGGTATATCATTGTTTGATAGGATATAGAAAGTAAAAAACATTAATATAATAAATACTTATTGAATCACAAAGGAGATTTTAAAGATGGATAAAAAGATTGCAGATAAAATTAAAGAAGTTCTTTCTGAAGAGGATCAAAAAGTTTTTGAAGCCGCTATCACTAAGAAAGTAACAGATTCAGTTGCTCTACGCGAAGAGGAAATCAAGAAAGAGTATGATGCACTTTCTAAGAAGTATTGTGAGAAAAGAATTGCGGAAGAGACTGCAAAAATTCAAGCTTCGTTGATTGAGTCATATGATGGGAAGATGGATCAACTTGAAGGTAAGATCGTTGCTCGGTTGGATGGGTTCTTCGATCATATTATCACTGAACAAATTTCCGATGATGCAATTACTACAGCAGCGACTGATAGAATTTTGAGTCCTCTTGTTGAAGAAATTCGACAAGTTTTTGCAAAGCATTATGTAACTCTTGATAGTGATGGTTCTAAGGCTTTGAAAGAGTCTACAAATAAAATTGGTAATCTTGAAAAACAACTTTCTGAAGCAATTCTTAGTAAGATGGAAGCTGAAGAGGGTAAGGATAAAGTTGCAACTTTCTTGTTGATTTCTGAAAAGGTTGATGGATTGACTGAAACTCAGAAAAACAGAGTTGTTACCATGTTTAAGGATAAGAAGTTTGAGGAAGTAAAGGGACAGATTGATAACTTTGTGTCGTTGATCAAAGAATCAAAGGAAACCAGAAAAACTCAAGGTGATAAGAAAACTATTGATACTGTAATTTCAGAAGATGATAATATTAAGACTGAAAAGAAAGTAATCAAAGAGAATGAAGAGAATAGTTTCTATAGTATGGCAAGCCGTTTTCTTGACTAATTTGTAAAAGTTGTAAAATATTACAAAATGTTTTGTAATAAGATAATAAATAATTAATGAAGTTTTAAATTCAAGGAGAAAAAGATTATGCAAATGATAAACGAATCACAGTTGATTGAAAAATGGGAGAGTAAGGATGTTGGTAAACTCTCTATTAAAAATATTGGTGATTACAATATTAAGAGAAATATGGCGAAGTTGCTTGAGAATCAGGATAACCTCGGTCGGTTGGATGGTTCACAACTTTTAAGAGAAGCAGCTTTTGGTAGCATTAATACAGGAACTGCCGGTGGATATACTGATGGAGCCGGTGATAGTGGTTCATACATCTTCAAACCCATTTCTTTGGCTTTGATGCGTAGAACTTTCCCGGATTTGTTTGCAAATAAGATTGTTGGAACTCAGGCTATGAGCACTCCTTACGGACTTGCTTACGCTTTGAGAGTAATGTATAATGACGGTTCAAATAACGAAGCTGCATGGGAAGCCGTTCAGCAATACGCTGGTTACACTGGTTCAAGCGTTGGGACTTCCGCTGCGTTGCGTGGTGGGGTTAACACTTCTGCTAATACTGGTTTCGGTGATACTTCCGCAACTGGTGCTGCAACAAGTGCTGCTGAAGGTTGGACTTTGAGTGGTGGTGTGTGGCCGTTGACTTCTACCTCTGGAACTATTACTCCTCCCACTGGTTTTGGTGCTTGGCCTCAGTTGAAGATTCATATCGACCAGAAGTCAATTTACGCTCAGGAACGTAAGCTTGCTGCGTCATATAGTTTGGAAGCTGCTCAGGACATTCAGGCTATGCAGGGTTTGTCTATTGAGAAAGAGATGATTACCTTCCTTCAGTACGAAATTATTGCTGAAATGGATAGAGAGATTATCACTGCTGTTAAGAATGCTGCTGTTGATACTACAAACGGTGGTGCTGTTATTAACGCTATCGACCTGACCGGAAACGGAACTGGTATTGATGGTCGGTGGTCTGGTGAGAAGTATATGAACATCATCGCGTCTATCGTCTATCAGGCGAATATGATTGCGAAGAAAACTCGGCGTGGTGCTGGTAACTTTGCCGTAGTGAGTTCAGGTATTGCGTCAGCGTTGCAGGGTGCTGGACATCCGTTCGTTACTTTGAATGCAAATGTTAATCCTACTCAGGTCATGACTTCAATCGGTAAGGTTAATTCCTACATCGATGTTTACCATGATATGTACTGTACTTCTGAGATGGCGCTTGTTGGTTTTAAGGGACCACGAATTGACGATGCTGGTGTAATCTTCAGCCCCTACATAATGGGTTTGACTGACCGTGCCGTAGACCCTCTTACTCACGCTCCAAACATTGGTGTTCTTTCGCGTTATGCATTGACCACTAACCTGCTTGGTGCTGGAAGGTACTACAGATTGATTCCGTTCTTCAATATGAGTAACCTGATTGCTGGTGCAAATGCCACTGATCTTGCCTTTACCGCTCAGTCTAGTATCTAAGACTGAAGGTAGTATAGAAGACGAAAGTTGAGGGCCGGTTGAAAAATCGGTCCTTTTTTTATTTATCCTTGATTTCTTCAGAATAATATGGTATATTATTGTAATGGAATATAAAAGATCCTCCAAAGAATTAATATTTTGTAAAATTTGCAATCAACAAACAAAATATTCTATTGAAACTTTTGCAATCGGACATCTTAGAAAATATCATCCTGATTGTAAAACTTCTAAAGATTATTATGACAGATTTTATAAAGAAGATGGTGAAGGTATATGTCCTGTTTGTAATAAAGAAACTCCATATCAAACATTCACTATAGGTTATTCTAAACATTGTTCCCCGGCATGTTCTGCTAAAAATCCAGAGTCTAAAAAGAAAATCAAAGATACTTTAGAAAAAAAGTATGGTGATAGAAATTATGTAAATAAAGAAGCATTAAAAGAAACTTGGAAAAATAAATCAGATGAAGAAATTCAAAATAGTGTAGAACTTGCAAAAGCAACAAAATTTGAAAGATATGGTAATGAATTTTATAGAAATGAAAAACAAATAAGATTAACAAAATTTAAAAAGTATGGGGATGAAGAATATACAAATATTGATAAGATTAAAAATAGTTTAAAAGATTTTTACAATACAAAACGTTTTAAATATGTTGAAAATCAGATTATAGAAAACAATTTAAAACTTAAATTAATAGATTGTAAAAAAGATTGGTATTTATTTAGGTGTTTAAAGTGTGAAAAAGAGTTTGAGATGCGTTGGCAGTTATTTAATCTAAGAAAGAAAAATAATAATGAAATATGTATTCACTGCAACCCACTTCAAAAGAAATTTTCAAGTGCTGAGAAAGAAATTTACGAATTTATAAAACAAAACTATTTAGGAGTAATTTTAGAAAACACAAAGAATATTTTATCTGGTAAAAAAGAATTTGACATTTATCTTCCAGATTTAAAATTAGCAATAGAATATAACGGTTTAATATGGCATTCAGAAAAATTTAATGATGATGTATTTTCTCAATCATATAAAACAAACGAGGCTGAAGAACTTGGTATTCATCTTATTCACATATATGAAGATGATTGGATTTATAAACAAAGTATTGTAAAATCAAGACTTTTAAATCTTCTTAAAAATTCTTTTCAAAAAATATTTGCAAGAAATTGTGAAATTAAAGAAGTTTTTTCAAAAGATTCTAAAGTATTTTTAGAAGAAAATCATTTGCAAGGTAATGTAAATTCTAAAATCAGGTTAGGATTATATTACAACGAAGAGTTGGTTTCATTAATGACATTTGGAAGTTTTAGAAAATCTCTTGGAAAAGATGCAAAAGATCGGAGTTTTGAACTTTATAGATTTTGTAATAAATTAAATACAAATGTTATTGGTGCTGCTTCTAAACTTTTTAAAAATTTTATCAAGAATAATAATCCAGAAGAAATTATAAGTTATGCCGATAGAAGTTGGAGTATGAATAACAACAAGACTTTATATGATGTTTTAGGATTTAAATTTCACGGTTCAACAAAACAAAATTATTATTATATTAAAGAAGGAACAGGAAGTAGACTTAACAGATTCAATTTTAGAAAATCTGTGTTAGTTGCAGAGGGAGCAGACCCAAACAAAACCGAAGAAGAGATTATGTTAGAACGAGGATATTATAGGATTTATGATTCTGGTAGTCTAAAATATGTTTGGAATCAATAAGATTTATAACAACTACTGAATTTTCCGAGGCATTTTTTAGAACAATCGACAAAACCAAATTTAAAGACGTTTAGACAGCGGTAATGTCAAAATTTATCACCGACGACGGTGTGTTGCAGACTGTGCCTGCGCCAGTGTCAATTCGATAGTAAAACCGTAATTGCCTTGGTAAATCATCCTTAGAATCCCTCCTCAATAATATATTCAAACGCTCGCCGTCCATTATGGTCGAGTATCTGAAACATTGTATCTGAAAGTACATGAATTTCACTGTCCTTTGGAAACGGCATCCAAGCATGGTTTGAAAACTCACACGATGTCTTGTCGCACCCTATCACCTCCCTTTTTAAATTGAGGTATGGATGACTCCGAAAGGCCCACACCATCTGTATTCGAGTTCCCTTTTTGTGGAGAAGAGCACGTATTTTTGCGGGTGTAATCATACTATCCTTTCCCGGTGCCAGAGACTTTGTTGCTTTAGACTTACTCTGGAGTCTTTTAGATTTTGCTACCATTGTAGAGCCTCTTAGGTGGTTAATTTCGTCCCACAAAATCAACAACAGTTTCAATTGAAGAGATTGGTGCTTTCCTGATGGTTCTTCGAAATTCAAATTTTGTGAATGTTGCTGAGTTAGCACCTACGAAGGGACATTTTTCATCAACATCAACCCACTGAGATTCAAATTTTTCGCCTTTGATTCTGAATTGATCACCGACAACTATAATATGATTATTAATCGGCATGTGAACAATACCACGTTTTTTGAAGGGATCAATAGGAATTTTTCCAATATTTCCAAGACACTTTCCACAGATTTGAAAAGTATCCTTTCGAATCTTTCCTGAGATTTCTCCAAGGTGAGTTTCACAAATACAACAGGTTATTGGTCGCGGCATGATTTAGAATCCTTTTGAAATATTTATAAAGAATTAATAAAATTTTGAAACACTTTTTCTAAAACATTCACGTTGTCTTATACCAGATTCTTGCCATTCTCCTTGTCGTAAAACTGAATCAAAATTATTAAACTCTTCTATATCTTCAATAAATTGTTGATACGCTCTAATTTGCTCTCTTATAATAGATAATTCAACAACTTTTTCACGACCTAATAAAAGTCTTGGTTGATTGGGAAATATCCTTACACCAGTTTTCTTTAATTTTTGTTTCATAATAGTCTCCAAATTTATAAAGAAATATAATTATCGTGATATGAAACGCATGATAAATTATCCTCTTTAAGTTATATAATAAATATAATTCATGCCGGAATAACTTGCAAGTAAAAATTATAAATACTTATTAAAGGGGATTTTATGAAATTTTCACAGTATATTGATGAAAATACTGCCGGTAATAAGGAAGATTTTGATCCAAGGGAAGTATCTCTAGGTCTTGAAGATGAAAAATCTGAGCATATGGATATTTGGACTAAACTTCAAAATTGGGCTGAAGACAATGATTATCAACTTCCATTCTCTGAAGATACATTTTTTGATATGATTGTAAAGGCACATCTTAAAGAACATCCAAAATATTATACTGAGTTTGCCGATTTGGAACAACAAGACAAATATTATGAAATTGAAAAGGAAGAGAAGAGAGAAGAAGAGAAATATGCAGGAGCAGACAATAAGAAAATATCAGGAAAAGAAATACAGAACATTGATAGAATAAAAGAGTCTGTAGATATATTTGACAAACATAAGAAACAGATTGCATTGAAGACACTTAAGATGAATGATGTAGGTGCAAGTGTTATGGGTGGAATGTCAAAGAAGGAAGCACTTGAGTATTTAATGAAGATAGGATATTCAAAAGAACAGTTAGAAAAAATTTTAACATATAATGGACATTCTGAAGATGAGATTTCAAAAATTTTATAATGAAGCTTCAAAAGTTTTAAAAGTTACTGATCAAGATTATCCGGTTCAACTTGAAAAACGTGCAAAAGAAATTTTTGATGTTGTTGATGGAATTGATTTAGCTGAATATGTTCTTTCTGATGGAACTTGTATAATGGTTAATAATGATCATAGAATTATTAGTAGGGTTTTTAAATATGAAGTTCCAAAAGGTTATTATAACGATCCGGGAAGTGGTTCGGGATATATGGTTGCATTTATGGGAGAGACAGGAGCAATAAGAGCTCGAACAGTAGATCAAGGTAAATTTTTAATTATATCTTTGGTTAATCCTATTACATATGACCAGAAGTATGAGGTTGAAAAGACAGGAGCATTTAAGGTAAGAGTTGATTGGCTTTCAAAGAATTATGAAACTCTTGATTCAGAAGAGTTTGAAACTGAATATCAAATGGAAGAACTTATTGATTTTTTAAGGAACAGACCATAACGGAGTTGAACTAATGTATTATTACCCTAGAACGATGTATAATATTACAGAATCTTTATTAAACACTTTTAAAAATTTGATTGTAAAGACATATGATAAAACTGGAAATCCTGTTGGAAATCCAGTTGAAGTTCCTATCATGGCAAACCAACCTGAGAAAGAATATCAGTGGTTGCTTCAGAATCATTACTTTGACAAAAATAATCAGGAGCACGGTCAAAGATTCTATATCAAACTTCCGAGAATGGCATTATGTTTTCAGGGAGTGACATATGCCCCTGACCGAGCAACATCTGTCGAAGCTACAAGAGAGTGGTTGACTGATACAGTAGGAGTAGATGGAAATAGTGTTGGTGAAATTATGAAAGATATTCAACCTGCTCCATACAATTTGAATTTTATGTTATATATCAGAACAGATTCATATGAGTCTATGTTTCAATTGTTGGAAAATATTCTTCCTTATTTCAATCCAAAACTTCAGTTGAGGGTTAAGGAGTTTAGTTTTTTAAATATTGAAAGAACTTTTCCGGTAAATATTGATAGTATCAGTCCAAGGATTACAGAAGATATCGGTGAGAATGATTACAGACAAATTAATTTAGATTTACCATTGACTGTTGAAGCTGTTGTGTATCGTCCTTGGAGTCCAGCAAGTATTATACAAGTAATCAATACGAGATATTTTATAAATAATTCAGAAATAGATAGTATAGGATTATCTGGTGTTCTTTTATCTGATGATGTTCCTTTATCTGGAAGTTTGACACCGGGAGATTTTAATTTGAGTGGAACAAATCTAAATAGTAATTTATCTTACGAGTGGTTTCAAGGGGAGAACTTAGCATAATGAAATTTTCAGATTTTTATAAAAGTGTTTTAAAAGAAGGATTTAATTTTGATTATAGAATTCCTAAAGATCCTAACCAACTTGTTGCCGACTTCTATGCAATGTTCTCCGTTCACAAGACAGACGCAGATGCATTCAAAGATTTAAGGGATGAAGAATTGGGATTTTCTTTGGAATATGCAAACAAACAGATAATCAAAGGTCTTTATAAATTTTTGAATGAAGCAGTTCTCCGGGCATGTGCTTGTGAAATTGTTCATTTTCAAGCATTTTATGATACATCTTTACAAGAAGAATTTTTAGAAAAAAATGAATATCTTAAAAATATGTTTGAAAAACTTGCAAATGCTATAAATCCAGATGAAGATGGTTATAGTTTACAAAGATTAAATGCAGAAGGTAATAGATATGAAATAAGATGGAAGGTAATTTCTCATATTAGTGGGTTTAATCCTTCAGACTTTGTATATTTTTGTAAAGTAGCTTTTTCACAAAGATATAATATGTGGCATTCTTCATATGGTGGTAAGGCGTGGAAGGATATCGCGGCTATGGAGTATTCATATGGTGGTAAGGCGTGGAAGGATATCGCTGATGCTTGGATGGCTATGGAGTCTGCTTATAAGAAGTTTGAATTAGATGAAAAGAGTAGAGAAATATATGGAGCAATAGACCATGTTGTTGATATTGAGCATAATAATGGATCTATATTAACTAAATGGAGAGGTGTTCATGTTAGTAGCACTCTTATAGATTTGAAAGCGGATATTTCACATCCATATAAAAGAGATATTTATGGTAATAAAATACCTCTAAAAAATGCAGAAGGAGAATATATAAAGACATATGATAAACACAGAAACTCAGAATTTGTTTATGAGAAAGATGAAACAAAACCAATTTCATATCAGAAGTTAATTCCGTGGTGTTCTCCACAAATTCAACCGGCCTTCTATGCTGCTTATAAGGATTTGTTTGGTCACTCTGCCGATAAGGTTGAAGATATACCTGACAACGATAATCTTCCTCCACAAAGAGATAGTTATGATACGAGAAAAGATTTAATACCAAGAGAAACATCAAGAAATATATTAGGTTCGAGTGAAGAATACAATGACGATGATGATTATATTACCAATCAAGAACCAAGACCAGAAAGAGAACGCAGACCAGTTGCTGATTTTCAAATTTCAGAAGATCAGTTAAAACTTTTTAAATATTTTGTAACAAAGGTTTTAAAAGGAAAATTTAAACCAAATCCTGAAGATCATTCTAATATCAATTATATAAACAACTTTCCTAAAGAATGGCAAATTACATGGATTGGTGCAAAATTACCACTTGATTTAGAAACATTAGCAAAAAATTGTGCTAGTAAATCAGATTCAATATGGTTTATTTTCAGCGCATTAACAGAGATAAATGCATACAAAGTTTTTCTTTATATTGCTGAAGATATGTTAAATAATCCAGAAAATTCAAAAGAAGTTAAAAATAAAACAAAAATAATAATAAGTTGTGTAAAATATTTTATTAAAAATGGTAAAACAAAAAAAGGAGATTATTTAGATAAACTAATAAAAACTACAAAAAGTTTTAACGGTCATCAAATGTTGTGTTGTAAATCTATAGAAAGTTTATATAAAAATAAAAAGATAAAAATAGAAAAAATTCTTGACTCTGCTTTAAAAATTTATAAAACTCAAGAACAACCTGTTATTTTAAAGAGTATGATAAATCTTCGAAATAAACTTCTTGCAGATCTTGATGGTGAGATTATGAAGGGTGATTATGTCTATATCAAGTCAGCACCAGAACTTAATAATGAAGCACAAAAAATGGTTGATTCTATTTCTGAGGTTAAATATGTTGATGAAGAATTTATTAAAATTTACACTTTAGATAAAAAATCTTCTGTCCTTCTTAAAAAAGAAAATTTACAAGTTGTTAAGAAGGGAAAATTTTCAAATGTTTTTGCAAATGCTTTAAAGGTTGGAGATGTTGTAGAAATTGTAACAACAAAAGATGGACATAAAGGAGACATCTGTAAAATTATTAAGGTTGATATGCAAGATAGAAAATTACCATATAAGATTATGTATACATATAAACTTGAAAATTGGTATGGTTTTAATGATGTTAAGAAGACAGATAAACCGTTTGAAGAAAAGAAAGATTATGATGGAAATATGCATGGTTTTAAGTTTGGAGATATAACCCTAAAAATAGGTGATATAATTGAAGTTGTAAAAAAATTCACAGAAGATAGTAAAACCTTTCGTGTAGGTGAGCAAGCAAAAATTATTTATATGGGTAGTAATCAAGGTTCAGGAATAGAGATTGAGTGGGATAAAGAAGTATGGACTGATGGTTCAAAAAACTTTGTTATTGGTGTAAATTTCTTAACTCCTGAATATTTTAAAATTGTTAAAAAGTCTTCTGAAGAGAATTCGAAAACTTTTAAAATAGGTGATAAAGTTAAGATAATTGGAAAAACTGTTTCAGGTATAGATAAAATAGGAGAGATAGGAACAATTGAAAATTATAGTGATTATCCTCATTCCGATACTTATTGGGTAGTAGTAGGTGATAATCCTCATTCTTATCTTTTTCCAAAGAACAGTATAGAAAAAATCAAAGATGAAGAGGAAGATTCTAAAAAAATAAAAATTGGTGATTTTGTTCAAATTGTAGGGCCTGACGATAAAGATAATACCTTATATATTGGTGGTGAGGGTAGAGTAGGTTTAATATTTCTGGATAAGAATCTTTATCAGGTTACTTTAACGAGCGCAGTTTTAAAATTATTTCCAAAGGAAAGTTTAAAAGTAATTGGAAATGAATTAGAAAAGGGTATAAAGGCAGGGGATACTGTTAAAATTCTTCACACTACTAGGAACTCATATAAAGTAGGCGAAGAATATGAAGTAAAAGAGGTTTATAGCACTAATGGTAAATTTACAAATTATGAAGTGTGGAATAAGGAAAAAACAAAAACTTCCACATTTTATCCTACTCAGGTTAAAAAAGTTGAAAAGAATCAGGAAGGAAAGAAAAAAGATACACGTATACCTATAGATTCATCTTACAAATTTCCAATAGGTATTGAGGTTGGAGACACCATAGAGGTTATGAAAGATTTTATAAAGAATGGTTTTGTGTATAAAAAAGGTGAAACTGGAATAGTTCGTACCGCTGACTCTACTGGTTCAAAAAATTTAATAACTGTTAGTTGGAATAAGAAAGTTGCTAATGTTGCTGATAAAAATTTAAGAAAAATGTCACTAATATCAGCACCATATTTCGGATTAGGATTTCTAAGACTTGATGATTCTTTAAAATTAAAAGAGAAGTTTAAAATTGGTGATAAAGTAAATATTATAGGTAATAATATTTATAATACGAAGGATGATTATCTCGGCAAATGGGGGAAAATACAAACAATACCTTCCACCTCTGTCGGCAGAAAAATATATACTATTGGTCTATATAAATTAAAACGTAGTTTAGATACAAATGATTATTTTGATGAGTACGGTAGTTATTATGGTAAAAGTTTAGAATTAATCAAAGATGAAGATATTCCTGTTGAAAAGAAGGAAGAAAGAAAGTTTAAAAGTGGTGATTTTGTTGAATGTATTAAAACAATTGGAAGTGTAAAAAGAGGAGATACCGGAGTTATTATAAGCGTCTACTCTACTGTGTGTTGGGTAGATTGGGTATCTTCTATGAGTGGATATATTGGATATGATAAGATTAAAAAAATTGAAAAAAAAATTGAAAATAAAACCGGGGAAAAGAAGAAAGAAAATTTTAAAATTGGTGATAGAATAGAAGTCATAAAAGATTTTATCGAAAGTGGTATAGTTTTTAATATAGGAATGAAAGGAACAGTTAAGAAAATTCAGGAAATGTATATGACTATTGAATGGGACGATGAAAATAAATTATTTCATCAATATTCATCAATAACAAAACCTTATCATGGTTTTAATATATTTTCTGATACATATAAGTGTTTAAAATTAATTAACAAAGAAGGAAGTTCTAAAGAGGAAGATTCTAAAAAAATTGAAAATAAAACCGGGGAAAAGAAGAAAGAAAATTTTAAAATTGGTGATAATGTTAGAATTATTGGCCCAAATATTGAAGGAGTAACATCATTCATAGGAGAGACAGGAGATATAACGGCTCTACATGGAGATATAGCTACAATTCAAAACTATCCAATTGGTTTTGAAGTTGAATTTCTTAAGAACCTTTATTAGCAGCAGCAATGATAAAAGGAACTACTCTTTTTACTTCCTGATATATCTCTTTGAAGGTCATCTCATATTCTTTGAGGTTGCCGCCATAAGGATCTGGAATGTTGTCAGCATAATTTTCTTCATCATAATCACCAAAAAAAGAGTTCCATATATCTTTATCGTAATATGAATCGAAAGACTTATTTGTTTTCACTGTAGGGTGTTGAATTTTTTTATTGCCGTTAGTAGGTTTTGAAACTTTCATCCAACTTTTCAGTCTGAAGATTTTGTCTTTGAATTCAGGATAGAGAGATATAATTCTATCCATATGTAAATCTTCCATACAAAGAATCAAGTTTGAGTTCTGAAGGATTTTGTAAGTCATCTTCCGGGAACGATGTTTGTTAAGATCAATACCGTTTTGTTTGCTAACAATTTTAGAATTAACAGAGGCAGGGGTTCCTGTGGTAGTTTGAATACCACAAGAATCAACCTTGATATTCTTATATGGAAGCAGTAGTGATTTGGTTATTGCTTCACCCATAGCGCTTCTGCAAGTGTTTCCTGTGCAGATAAATGTCACGGTATAAGGCATGATTAGATTCTCACCCATTCAACCTTCATAGTCGGTCCTTGGGGTGCAGAGAGAGGCCGGAATCCGTTTCTGAGCATATCTTTTTCGACGTTCTTTTGCTGATATCCGAGGTTGAGTTTTTTTCGAACTTCCTGAATCTTTTCCTCTTCCTTCTTTCTGTCAGAATAATTGTAAGACTGAACTTCTGCCGATAGAGTTCCATCCCGGAGAACCATACTTACACCGTTATGAGTGATGTAGAGGGAATTTCCCCGTTTAACAACATCCATTCCCATAGCCTTTGCAGCAGCTTCGGCCTGAAAGATTTCGTAATTAACCTTCTCGGACATTTTGACTGTTATGACTGAATCGCACGGCATTTGAATCTCCTTTTAAAATATTTATGAATTTATTTTAAATCTCTTTCATGAATAATATACAACATGCCAGAATAAAAAGCAAGAACTATTTTAAATGGTTCCCTTCAGGAAGAATCTCTGCATATTGAAGTTCTGTAATAAATATAATCTATGCCGGGATAAATTGCAAATAAAATCCAAAATTATAAATAATTAGATAATAGGAGGATTATAATGCCAGAATCGAACGAGAAAGTTTTTGATTCATTAGAAAAAATTTCTCAAAAATTAGATACATCATTTGTTCCTGAAGAAAATGTTCAAGAGACTTCCTTAACTCTTTTGAATACTTTTGAAAGTTTGACAAGACAGAAGAATGAAGTTATTGCATTAAAGACAACAGGTGTTGAAATTTTTGAAGACCAAGTAGAACTTCGTGAAGGTTTGAAAAATATGATTATAAAGACTGAACTTGTCATGGAGAAACTTGAAGCTGATATTAGAATAGGAACCAAGGCATATTCTCACAAAGTTTATGGTGAACTTGTAAAAACTCTTACTGAAGCTTATAAAGAACTTCGAGAACTTGACCAAGCAATTTTCAAAGCAAAGATGGATTTGAACAAAATAAATTCAGTTAAAGATATTCCTGATGGTGGAAAGATAACCATGAATGCATCTCAACTTTTAGATTTGGTGAACAAAGCAAGAGATAATTCTACAATGACAGCAATTGATGCTACATTCACTGTGGAGGATAGAAAGTAATGCTCAAAGATTATATAACATTAAAATCATTGAAAAATCGTTATCAAACTTATAAAATTCCTTTGGAAGAGACTGTTGCTTTTGAAGAGATTCAGAAGGATAAAGTTTACAAGATTGAGGGAAGTGATATTCGTATTGAGTTTGAGTCTGTTAGTGAAGGTGAGATTTGGAGAGTATTCTTCACAAATATAGAAGGAAAGAATGAGTTTGGTGTTGTATATAGAATTCATGAAGGATTGTATGTTGCACGATCAGTTGACTCTCCCAATCTTGAGAAAGAGGGAGTTACAAATGTTAATGCTGCGTTGGATTTGCTTGTTGTATTGGGAGAGATTTAATTATGAATTTCAAACAATTTTATTTCTTAGAAAGAGAAGATTTAGAAAGAGCAAAAGAAGTTAAAATCTTTGTTGAAAAGGTTAGAAAGTGGATTTCTTTTGCTTCTTATAAAAATGGTAGTTTAAAACTTATTGAAGAGGATTTATTCTTCACATATGGTGGAGTATATAGAGATTGTTTTAATACATATAAGATTGATGTTGGAATACTTGATCCTGAATATAAAGGATTATTTCTAAAATTTAAAAGTGAAATAGATGGTAGAGAAGTAGGAGCATTAGCATCATATACAAATATTAAAGAACAAATAAATAAAATTCCTATTTCATTACTTCAAAATTTTATCGGTGTAGAATATGAAATAACGTTTTATATTCTTAATAACTCATTTGTTGAATGGGACGGTTATAAGATATGGGATGAGATTACTAGGATTGGATGGGGAACAGTAGCTCATGAAGTTAATCATTATCTGGATGATATAAAATTTAAATTTTCTATTATTAAAAATAAAAAAATAACTACTACAGAGTTGCAGAATAAAAGTCTAAGACTAAAAAAATATTATGATTCAGGAACAGAAAAAAACTCTCATTGGAATCAAGCTTTATATCAAATACAGGAATTTTTATTGAATTGTGAAAAAGAAAACAAGATTGCATTAAAAAAGTATTTAACAAATTTTATAGCGTTTCAAAAGATTTTTATAGAACATTTTTTAAAGTTTGAATATAAAGAACATTTGAGAAAAAATAATTCAAAAGGTTTAAAAAAGTTGATAAGTCGTTTATATTTAGTTTGGCAAGAATTTCAAAAGGAGTTTAAAATTGAACTTTAAAAGTTTTTATTTGATAGAATCTAAGATAGAAGATGAACTTGAAAAGAGTAATCTTACTGATATTGCTAAAATAACTATAAGAGATATTAACAGCAGACTTCAAAATAAATCAAAGTTTGTAAAGTTTCTTATAAAGAACAGTACAGATATTATGCACAGAGCCTTTGAGTATACAGACGAAGTTGTTGAATTATTAGAAAAATTTGAAAAGAATTTAAATAGACTTAAAGAGAAAGATATTAATAAATATTTTCTAAGAGGATTGAAAAAGGCCTTAGATAGTCTTCCTCCTTCTAAAAATGAAGTACAAAGTGTTTTAAAGACTAAAGGTGCTTTAAAAGTATTTGAAAATGAAAAGTGTCAAATTTTTAAAATTCTTACAAAGGAAGCTGCACAGATATATGGAGCAAATACCAAGTGGTGTATCAGCGCAAAGAGTTCAAATTATTTTGACGAATATACAAACCGAGGGGTAGCATTTTATTTTATAATGATAAAGGATATTGAGGATTTAAAAAATAATTTTACAGATAGACATGAAGATAAAAGTAGTGAATCTGTTAAGAAGTATTTTCAAAAGATAGCAGTAGCAATTTATCCAAATTATGAAATAATAGAATGGTTTAATGCAAATGATAATAATATATATCTCAAAAATAAATTTTCAATTGCAGATGATAGTCCTATATATATCAAAAATAATCTTTTAAATTACTTAGGAATACTTAAAAAGGAAGCAGAAATATTTAAACCTATGAGTGAAGAAGAAATAACTGAGAAATTGTTTAAAAAATTTACTAAGAATCCTGATGGAACATATGATTCTAAAGAGAGTGTTTATCTAGACGAAAATTTTGCAAGAGATGGAAAATTAATAATTAAATTTAAAAAGGTTGATGGTAATTTTACTTGTGCAGATTTAGGACTAACAACATTAGAAGGATGTCCTCACTCTGTTGCAGGAAGTTTCAGATGTAGTGGAAATCTTTTAAAAGATTTGAAAGGATGTCCAAAAAAAGTTGGAATAGATTTTGATTGCACACACAACTCAATCGAAGAAATTACAGATGAATCAGAGTTACCAGAATATGTTGGAAGATATTTCTTTGCTCAAGATAATTGGTTGTTTCCACATGGAATGAATATATTCAAAAAGAATATTCTCATAGATAAAATAAAAAAAATTATTAGAAGTAAGTGTAAAGTTGAAGTGGATATAATTCTTAATTAAAGGATAAACTAATGGCGTTCATGGGTAATAAGAAGTTGAGGGGTAAGGGTCAGGAAGTAACTTATACAAAAGAAATGCTTGAGGAGTATGTTAAGTGTGCCGAGGATATTTGTTATTTCGCTGAGAAGTATTTCTATATCATTACAATTGATTATGGAAAGATTTTAATACCTTTAAGAGATTATCAAAAGAAAGTTCTAAAGGTTTGTAAAGAACCTCCGGAGGACAAACAACATGTTATCATATTAGCATCACGTCAGATTGGTAAGACAGCTATGATATCTCTAAATTTACTTCATACTATTTTATTCAACAAAGATCATGTAGCGGCAATTCTTGCAAATAAAGAAATGATTTCTGTTGAAATTCTTGACAAAATTAAAAGTGCTTATGAAGCTCTTCCCATGTGGTTACAACAAGGAATAGTTGAATGGAACAAAAAAGATATTATTTTAGAAAATGGAAGTTCATTATATGCCTTTTCAACATCCTCAACAGCGGTCAGAGGTTTATCATTCTCAACATTGTTACTTGATGAGTTTGCTTTCGTGGATCAGAATATGCAGAAGAGTTTTATGAGTGCTGTGATTCCTACAATATCTTCAGGAAAGAAATCAAAGGTTATTATACTTTCAACTCCAAACGGACAAGAAATGTTTTATGATCTATGGATTAATGCTGTTCGAGGAGAAAATAATTATTATCCAATCAAGATTCTTTGGACAGAAGTTCCGGGAAGGGATGAAGATTGGAAGAAGAGAACAATAAAATCTCTTCCATATGGTGAAATTCAATTCATGCAGGAGTTTGATTGTCGTTTTGTTGGAGCAAACAACACGATGGTTGATCAAGATATTTTAGAAAAGATGAAGTTTATGCCTCCAATTGATTATAAGTGGAATGGTGTGATGAAAATTTGGGAGAATCCTGTAGATAATGCTAAGTATGTTCTTGGTGTTGATGTTGCAGCAGGTGGTGGAAAACAGGAGTCAAACTATTCAGTGATTCAGGTTCTAAAAATTAAAAGTCGTCTTGATATAGAACAGGTAGCAGTATACAGAAGTAATACAATATCTCCTTATGATTTTGCAAAGGTTATTATAGATGTTTCAAATTTTTATAATATGGCTCCTGCAATGATTGAAAATAACGCAGATGTTGGAGGAATAGTTTTGACAATGCTTTGGATCGAATATGAGTGGGAAGGAATCATTACCTATCAACCTATTGGTATTGATGGTAAAAGATACAACAAGGGAGGATTGGGAGTTCGTTCGGGACCAATGACAAAGGCAGAAGCAAACACACTCCTCAAGAGATATATCGAAAAGGGATGGTTAAAGATTTATGATAAAGACACAATTACAGAACTTTCACAGTATGAGGAGGTTGGAATAGGAAGATACGCAGCAAAAGGATCAAAAAGGAATGCATTTGATGATTGTGTTACTTCTCTCAATTGGGGATTATTTTATACTAAGACAAATGAATATCTTGATGATTTTGATGAGGATTCTGTGTTTGATGAAAATATTGAAAAGAAAGATAAAGAAGAAGACGAGAATTATAATGATGCTGTTTTCTTTGACTATTAAGAGGAGTTCCAGTTTTAATCTTCAAAATAGAACTCCCCACAGGCCTTGTGCTTCGAGATAGATAGAACTCCAGCCATAGAGTCATTGAAACACTCTTCCGAGCAATAACGGGTAGCACAGGCACTATCCCCGTAAGTATGAAACTCAGCAGGAACAATAACTTCTCTTTCACATCCAACACATTTAAAGGTCTTCGCCGCCATATTGAATCTCCTAAAAGTTGGTTAAATTATCATTGTTATTTTAAATATATATCATGCCGGGAAAGAATGCAAGAAGAATTATAAATAGTTTGAAAAATGGTTTAGTTGTAAATTTCAATTTTTAAATTGTTAAGATTATAAATACTTTTAGGAAGATTTGAAAATTTTTGAAGGAGATAAATAGATGGCACAGAAAATGTCAACACCCGGAGTTCAGAGACAAGAAATAGATCAATCAAATATACTTCAACCTGCCGGAACATCCGTTGGTGGAGTAGTTGTTCGTTCAATTCGAGGACCGATTAATAGCCCAGTTCTTGTGACTTCGGATCAAGATTTGGTTAATACTTTTGGAAATCCAGTTTATACAAGTGGTGCTTCTGGTAATCCTGATGTCCCTGAGTATGGATATGGAATGTACGCAGCGTTGCAGTTTTTGAATGAGTCAAATAATCTTTATGTTGCAAGAGCCTGTGATCCAAGTGACAAGTATGCTGCATTATATGTAAATATGTCTGGATATGATTTCTTGAGTGCTACTACACTATCTGCTTGTACAACTTCTGGAATTCCATCAACTCCTTTTATTTTAGGAGGACAGTTTGATACTCCAGATAATATTTCTTCTATCGAGACAAGCGCGGCAGTTCCTCCGGGTGACTTTTGTATTGCTGCTTTATATCCGGGACTTGATGGAAATAATATTGCAGTTTCTATTCAGACAGCGACAAGTGCTTCTGATTGGTTATATAAGTATGATGATACTACTATTTCAGCAGGTGCTCCACTTTCTGCATATACTCTTGCTACTTCAGCACTTCCTATTGCAGCAAAGGTTATGAGGATTGATGTTTATCTAAAACAACAGTCACAGAACTGGTCAACTATTTCAGCAAATATTTCTGGTTTACAAGCTACTTCAGCAACTACCAGTGCTACAGATTTAACAAGTCTTTTACAACCAGTTGAAACCTTTTATGGAACCCTTGGAGATCAACTTGATGTTAATGGAAATCAATTAAATATTACAACAGTTATAAATGGTGTTTCAAATTGGATTTATATTAAGAATAATGGTGCTATAAATACATGTCCTACCTCTGGTCTTGTTGACTCTGTTCCTAATCTAAGAGCATTCAACTTGATTCCTCTTAGTGGTGGTTCTTTGTCTACAAGCGGAACTGGTATGGGAAATGACGTTACAAACGCTTGGAATATTTTTGCAAGTCGTTCCAAACTTCCGGGAGTGAATATTCTTATCAATGCTGATTGGAATACTCAAGTAAAACAACAGGTTGGTGGAATTGCAACAAAGAGAATGGATTGTATTGCAACTGGACAGACAGGAACAAATCAATCTAATCACAACACTGCTCAATTAATTTGGCAGGATGAACAATATGGTTATACTAATCCTTCCTATATGGCATTGTATGCTGGTTTTGATAAGGTAAGAGATACTTTCAATAGTAAATGGTTGTGGTTGCCGAAGGCTGCTTTTGGTGCTGCTATCATGGCAAGAACAGATAATGTTGCTAATACTTGGGATGCTCCTGCTGGAACTACTCGCGGTATTATTTCAAGTTATGCTCAGAAGTTTACTCTTGATAAGGCAGATATTGGATATTTGTATGACAGAAACATCAACACAAGTCTTGTTGTTCCGGGAGTTGGTTCTGTTATGTGGGGTCAAAAGACTGCTCAGTTGAAGGCCACCGCTCTTGATAGAATTAATGTTCGAAGACTTTTGATTTATCTTGAGAATAGTATTGAACCGATGCTTCAGGATTTCTTGTTTGAACTTAACACTTCCAGAACTCAACAGAGAATTTCGAGTTTGGTGTCAAGTTTCCTTGGTGATGTTACTGCTGGAGGAGGATTGACAGGTTATAAGGTTGTTTGTGATGCCTCAAATAATACTCCTGATGTTGTGAATAATAATCAGTTGATGGTAGATATCTATGTTCAACCAACTAAGGTTATTGAGTTTATTACCCTGAAAACCATCATTGAACAAAGTGGTGTTAGTATTGTTGAACTTGTATAACGAAAAGGAATATTAAAATGAGAGATAAGAAATATATTGAAAATGAGATTAATGATTGTAAAGAAAAGATTGCAAGTAAGAAAGTTTTAGAATCAGCTAAAAAGTTTTATAGAGTAAAATTGAAAAAAGCTGAAAAAGAGTTGAAAGAGTTTGAAGCAAAACAGAAGACTAAGAATGAAGGTTATCTTATCGCTGGTAGATTTTTATTTGAGAATTATGGTGAAGAACATGAAGGTTATGGTGTTGATAATGATCCAGACGATCCTTTTTTTGATGATGAAGACGAATCAACAGATGAAACTTCTGGACATGTCTTTAAGTTTGAAGCTAAAGGAACTTCTGGAAAACAGGAAGTATCTGTAAATCCATATCCCGGTGGTGATCTCGAACTTAGACTCTATAAACCAGAAGGTGAAAAGGGAAACAATCATTGCAGGATTATGATTCCAAAAGAAAAAGTTGAAGAATTTATTAATTTCTTTAATAAGCAAGTTCAAAAGTAATTTAAGAAATTTACAAAGAGTTTAAAAGGAGTTTAAAAGATATGACAAATAATTTTACAATAGAAGGTCGTGCTGCTTCTGTAATGCAAGATATTCAGAGACAGTTTATGTTTGAGATAAGTTTTCCAAACGTAGCAAATCTTATTGCAGATAAAACTATCTCAACTGATTTGGTTGAGGAGTTGACAGTTAGAGCAAGAAGTATTCAGATTCCAGAGAGAGGAATAGAGCAGATTTCTAGCTTCTTTGGTGGAATGCATCAGATTTTTCCGGGCAAACCAACATTTTCAAATACGTTTTCAATTAACTTTGAGGAATCAGAGAATCAAAATGCATATCGTATTTTTTATAATTGGCTTCAATCAATATTTGATATTACTAAGGGATATAGTAACATGATTGGTAAGCGTCCCGGAAATACTCCTCTAGGATATGTAACAGATGCAGTTCTTCAATTAAAGAAATATGATGGAACCTTTGAAAAGAAAATAATTCTTTTTAAGAACTGTTTTATTCAAAATGTTGCGGCAGTAGATTTAGATTATACAGGAGGAAATGATAGTGTTAAATATAATGCAACCTTCGCCTTTGATTGGTTTTATTTACTTGATAATATCGGCGACCCTATTGTAACATTATAAATTAGTATAAGAGATAGGCTGATCCCCGAAAAGGACGTTACCTCCGAGAGCGTCCTTTCTCTTTGAATCTAAACTCTCGGCAACATACGGAGGATGTAAATATGTGTAATTATTGCATTAATTTAAAAGATAAAATCAAAGAATAAGTTCAAAAAATTAGAGAAAATATATTTTGAAAAACAGACAGGTTTCTACAGAACTTGTTAGAGATTTTGTTATATTTAGAGGTGGAAAATTATCAAAGAATTGGCAATATAATAATTTTATAAATACTTCTAAAGGTGTTACTTCTAAAGATTTAGTACAAGATTTTAAAAAGGATTTTCAAGATGCCGCTTAGTTTCAATAGTGCTTTTTCAAGTGTTAAGGGGTTGGTAGGTCAAAATTTAACATTGGAGAGTCGCCAAGGACTTTCCGTCCGTTATGCTGATCCTCAACGGAATTGGACATTTGAAGTTATTATTGCTAACGATTTTATAAAGAACGTTCAAAAGTATTCTTCAAATTATTTAGGAGGATTAAATTTACAAACTTTAGGAGGTAATACTGATAAGGTTTTAATAGATGAGGATTTGATAATTAAATGTCGTTCTGCTTCTATACCTTCTAAAGTTATGAGTGATATATCAACATCATTCTATGGTCAAACTAGAAAACTTCCCGGTAGAGCAGAATTCTCAAATGTATTAAATATTTTATATGAAGAAACTGAGAGACAAACAATCAAGAAGTTTATGGATGATTGGATGAATATTATTTCAAACTCACAATTTAGAAATCAAGCAGCATTCTCCGGGACTTCTGTTGTCGATAAAAGTCAGTATATGACAAGTATTACACTTATGATGTATGCCTATAATGGAATTCAGTTAGATAAATCAATAGTATTTTATAATTGTTGGCCGAAAGAGGTTCAGGAAGTTGGTGTGAGTTATATTGATGGTGGAGATTTGATAAAGTATAACATAGGATTTAGTTATGATTTTTGGGAATTGGTTCCAAATACTTTTACAGATCTTGCTAACACAGTGGTTTCAAATGTTGTGAATGCAGGAGCAAGTTTCATTGAACAAAAAGCAACAAAGATAAAGTGGTAATAGAACCAGAATATTCAACAGATATCAGAAAGTTTCATAATGAATTTTAAAAACTTTTATAAATTACAGGAAGAGATTCGAGTAAACTTTCCAAATATATTTCAACATGGGGATTATGGAGATTTTGAAAATGTTCCAATGGCTTTGAATCCTTCAGAAGATGAGTTTATAAGAATTGCAAAGAGTGAATATTCAACATTTCATTTTGGAGATAATTGGTTTGGTGGTGTAAGAATGTTTCCTATGGATATGCAAACAGATGATCCTAATATGTTGATTTGGCCCGGAGGAGTATTTCATAACTCAGTTCGAAATTTTTTAAAAACAGCAGAAGGAAACAGGTTGGGTTTAGGAGAACCATATTTCAAAGTTAGTTTACAATGGAATTCAAGGTATCCTAAGAGTTTACAAGACGAGGGAGCATTTTATTATGAAGGCCTTGATGATGAAATAAAAGAGAAACTTATTTATGTAATAAACAAACTTCCGATAAACATTTCATCAATTAAGTATATAGACTATGAGAAGAGAATGTATGATACAAAGAATTATTTAGGAAAAAATCCTTCAAAATATAAAACAAAGAAGGTAGATATTGATATTTCAGAACCAGAATATGCAACAATGATTAGAAAATATCACACGATGGAAGAGCAAAGAAAATTACTAAAGAAACATGGTAAAATAAATGAGTCTATTTAATACAACAAAGAATTTTGTAAAATCAAAGGTTAATGGTATTGTGGGTAAAGTAGGTGGAGGAAAATCACAAAGAAACTTACCAAACTCTTTAATTATTGATAGTAATTTAAAAGGTTTCTTTGGAAATTCTAAAACAGTTCAAAAGACTTGGACATATCTTTTGAGTTTTGAAGGTCTTCCTGATTCTGTAAATAATACAATTCTTCCCTACCATATTATCAAATGTACTTTGCCTATGAATAATGGTTGGAAAGTAGAACAGATAAAACTTGGACCCTATGCATATGGTGTTCCTGTGATGGATTTTAATGGATATAATATCAATATAACACTTGAGGAAGATGATCAAGGTACAATAGCATATCTCATAGAGAATCTACAAGAACTGATAATGGATAATGATAACCCGTTTTATAATGGTAACTATGCAAGTCAGACACAAAACAGAATAAGCAGTATCAACGTGGATATATATGATGATTTTGGAGATAGAGTTTTAGGAGTTTCATATAAAGATGCATTCTATGTAGATTCAACTCCTATTCAATTAGATTATGATTCGAAAGATACATTGAGATATGATATCACTTTTCATAGTTCTTTTATTGAAAAAACCTTTGATAAGTTTGATTCGTAAGATTTATAAATACTTTCTGAAGATGAATAAGAGGATAATAAAGTATGACTAATTTCAAACAATACTATAGAGAACAAGAGATGTTGCAGGAGTTTAATGGTTCCGGCGTTGATTATATTGCTAAACAGGCTGGTAAAGCAACCTCATTTGTTTCTGGTATTGCAGGTAAGGCTATCAAAGGGGTTTTGAAGATGATTAATCCTTTTGATTTTTTTATTAAGAATGCAAAACGGGTTTATGATCAGATTAAGAATAAAATTGATAATCTTGTAGCACTTGCAGAGAAAGTTTATCCATACGATAAAATAATTTACGCAGCGATGAAAAAGGATAAACAAGGGTTTTCTGATTATATGTCTCAGTGGATTAGCACTAAAGCACTTGAGAAATCAACCTCTATAGATAACAATAGTTTTCATGTAGATAAATACTACTCTCCCGGATTTGATATTTGTGTCAGGGTATTTGGTGCTGTTTTGGGAAATGCTGAAAAAAATCAGGATGTATACGGAACAAAAACTAAGATAACAGTTTCTTTTAAAACTCTTGATGATGCTTATCAATTTTCTAAAGTAAGAATTCCAAAGATGAATGGTCCTAAAGAAGCTTTGGAATATTTTGAAGGTAATGCTTTGAAAGATGCTTCTCAATTAGGTCATTGGATTAAAACAGCAACACTTTTTTGTTCGTGGAAAAATCGTTTAGAAGGTGGTGATGTTGAGGGAGCAGATTCTTTGATTGTTGATACGGTTTTAAAAGAAATGAATGGACATTCTTTAGATGAAATTAACACAAAATTTTTAGAATTACTTTCTAAGGGAATAGAACCTAACGCAGAAAATATAAAAAATTCTATGGGAGTTAGTAATGAAGATTTTTTTGGTTATGTAAAAGAAAAATTTGATAATGGAACATCAATTATAGGTAAGGTTTCTATTAAATTTGATGAATCGGATACTGCTAATTTTCTAACTGCTTATAAAAACACACAAGGTCAAAATCCCGGAAGAAACTATGAACTTGTAGCAGACGAATATATTACTTTTAAATATCTTATGCAAAAAACTCGTTCAACACAATCTATTGGAAATTTAATTACAAAAGATCATTCAAATTTTATGAATATGTTTAGAGGAAATTTACGAGATAAAAATATGATTTCTTTATATGAAAAGATAAACACTAAACCAGATATTAGAAAAACAGTTTGGGATAATTATTTAAAATTATTTAGTGATGGTGTAGAGGTTAATGGAAGATTAGTTAAAATGAATAAACAATTGATTGATAATATTGATGAATTATTTAAAGTTATTACATCAAATGCTATAAATCAAAATACTACAAATCAAACACAGGTTAAATAAGATGAATTTTAAAAACTTTTATATTTTACAAGAAGAATTATCTTCGAAAAATTTTAAAACTGTTTGGCCTATAGAACAAGAAACTTTTAAATATGTTTGGGAATATTTTAAAAAGATTAAAAATAAACCAAATGGGATGATATTTAAAAATAAAAATAATGAAGATTTTAAAGTTCAGATTGTAAATATTATTTATAATAAAGAACCTCAATTTAAAGATAATGCTCATGTTTTTATTACTCATAATGGATGGGATAAGGCCGAAGAAATAGTTGATGTTGAATTTGTTGGTGGTGGGAAACTACATTTGATTAAATTATTAGATTCTAAAGCAAATAGAAATTATTACTTTATGGCAGCAGATAATGATTTTGAATCTAAAACTCATATTAATATGTATACTCTATTACAGCATTTAGGAGTGAAGAAAACAAACTTTGACCAAAGAACAGCCGAACGAACAGCACAGAAACAAGCAGTTAAAAATGCAACACAACCTCAACCACAGGAAAAGAAATATTTTAATGTTGATGAGGTTCAGGATAAGTATGGTTATTTTAATATTGATGAAGCAGATTATGAAACCTTAGTAAGTGATTTTGGAAGAATTGATAGAAAACATTCTAAACCATATGAGTTTGAATGTGAAATAGGTCATGGATACAAATATAAAGTAAAGGGTGATGATGAAGAGGGTAGGATTTATCTCTTTCTATTTAACAAAGATATTGCAAAAAAATATGGTCCGGGTGGTAAATTGGTATTTGAACATCCTGAAAGTTTTGATGTTGCTAAAGAAAATGGAATGATGTATAATTTGATAGGTATACACACAGGACATAAGAAAAGAGGATTATCTCAAATGTCTCAATTGATGTGGTTGGATAAGTCTCCTCAAGAACTTACTGAAAAAGACTTCAAAGAGTTGGCATTATAAATAGTTATGTAGTTTAACAACGTAGTTTAACAATCCTACTAAATTCGTGGGGAAACGGAGAATCGTATGGAAGAGAATGTGCAGAAAGATTTTGAAGATGCTTGTTGTGCTTTTGAACTTGATAAGATGAAACTTGAACTTGAGGAAAAAACAGTTCAAAGTCATATGAATGAAACAGTTCTGAAGCAGGAAAATTTGAGAAGAGCAATTGAGTGTGCATCTACATCTATCAACAAGTTAGATAATGATGGAAAAATTTCAAATGCTTTAAAACCAATAATTTTAAAAGCTTCTGAATTGCTTTTAAAAGAAATTGAAAATCAGTAAATTTTAAACCTCAGCAAATTATCGGCAATGATTTAAAAAGTTGCCGATAATTTAAAACAAAATTTTAAATATTTTGAAAGAGTATTGAATAGGAGGATAATTATGGTTTGCTGTTGTCAAATGGTCGGAACAGATGTTTGTAAAACATGTATGAATAATCAATTTAAAGAATCAAATATTAGTACAACACCAATAGAATATAATTCAGATAAAGATTTTAATAAAAATATTTTCAAAGGAGAATTCAATGCCTAAGTTTGTAGATGATACAACTGTTTCATCCAATCAACCAACTTCTGTAGAGCAACCTGTAGTAGTGCAGACGACAGATCCTAATTTTTATGAGATTAATGGTTTGCCGAGTAGAGGACAATTTTATCCTGAAGAAACTAAGATTTTTGGTCGTCCTATGAAGATTTTAGAATTGAAACAACTTTGTAATATCAATTCTGAAAATGCTGACAATATTATAAATTCAGTTTTGAAAAGAGTTATAAAGGGGATTGATATTGATAGTGTAATGAGCGCAGACAAACTTTTCCTTATTTTTTGGGAGCGAGCGAACACCTACCCCAATTCAGGATACACACTTAAAGGAAAATGTAGTTTGTGTGATAAGGAATTTTCGTATGACCTTTTTATTGACAAACTTGATATTAAATATCTTGATGAGAGTTTTACTACAGATAAACTTACGGTTAAACTTCCTAATAGTGGTGATGTTATCAGGTTTGAATATCCAAGGGTAAGAGATGAAAGAACAGCAGAAAATTTTAAAAATTCAACAAAGGTTATGAAAGATGCTGATTCTGATGTTATTTCACAAGCAGTTCTTATTCAAACAATAAACGACAAAGAGATGAATATTTTGGAAAAGTATTCTTATATTGCAAACATGATTCCATATGACTATGCTTTCTTTGTTTCATATATTGAACATTATTCTTTCGGCATTCGTCCTGTGGTTATTGCTCAGTGTTCTGAATGTGGAGGTGAACAGCCTATGGCAATCACGTTTCTTGGATCACCAGACTTCTTTATTCCCACAGTTGAATTTGCAAGATCTAATTGAGATGCAGTTTCAAATGGGTTATAATTTTCATTGTAACCCTACAAGTTTTGAAAATTGTGACTTTTTTGAATTTCAACTTCTCTTTAAACGTTTAGGGGAGCAGAAAGCAGCAGAGCAAAAAGCAAAACAGGATGGACAAGGTGGTATGAATCTTGAAAGTCTTTTCGGAGTTGGAAAGTAGGATTATAAATACTTGTAAAGATTTTCATAAGGTAATAAACAATGGCTGGTGAACAAGATTTAAAATCTCTTTCTAATGATATTCAGAAACTTTCGAAGGAACTTTCTCAACTAAATTCTAATTTTTCAGGATTGGTAAAGAGTCTTCCGAAAGATACAATGAAAACTGTTGCCAAATCTCCTACTGGAATGCTCAACGGAACCAAAGACTATACTCGTTCTGAAGACTTTACAAAGAAGTATCAAAAAGAATCTCTCATTCAATTAAAAGATTTAGTCAAGACTTCCAAAGACATGTTGAAAAATATGCTCAAAGGTACAACAATGGGTCTTGGAAAACTATTACTTTTGGGAGGGTTATTAGGTTTCCTTCTGACAGGTAAGGGTGAATTTCTCAACAGTATGGTAAAGGCATTCGATAAAATGTTCCTTCTTCCAGTTGCAAAGTTATTTGATAAGTTTATCATGGGAGCCGCTAAGAGTGTTCCAAAGTTTGCAAAGGAATTTGAAAAGATATTTCCAAATATTGCCAAGGGATTTTCTAAACAATTTGAAAAGATTGGTTCTAAACTTTTGGATGCTGGTTCAAAGTTTGGAAAGTTTGGAAAGACTTTTGAAAAGTTTGGTTCAAAGTTTTATGATATAGGTGGTAAATTAGAAAAAGTTGGTAATAAAGGACTTGTCAAAGGTGGAGAAGAGGCATTAAAAGTAGGTGAAAAATCAGGTATAAAAGGAATTTCAAAGTTAGTTGGTAAAGGTGGAGAAGAGGCATTAAAAGTAGGTGAAAAATCAGGTATAAAAGGAATTTCAAAGTTAGTTGGTAAAGGTGGTTTAAAAGCACTTCAGAAGGTTCCTTTCTTATCACTTATCTTAGGTCCAGCATTAGGATTATATTTTGCATATGATAGAGCAAAGAAGGGTGATTGGATAGGAGCATTTGGTGAACTTGCTTCTGGAACTCTTTCGATGATTCCGGGTGTAGGTATTCCCCTCTCGTTGGCTATGGATGCTTTCTTGATGTTACGAGATGCAAAGATTATCAAACCAGATGCTGCTATCAAAGGTGCTGTTAAAGGTGTTGGTAAAGGTATTATGAATGTTGGTAAAGGTCTTGTGCATGGGATAGAAGGTCTTGCTAAAATTCCTTTCATTGGTCCTATCTTTCAACCACTTGCATCTATCTTCACAGCAATTTCAGAGTTTAAAGCAGGTAAACCATTAAAAGCATTTGGAAGTCTTGCTTATGGTGTCGCAAGTTGCGTTCCCTTCCTTGGTCCGTTGATGGTTAATACAGTTGATATTTTCAATTTATTGAATAAGATTCCAGCAGTTAATAATCTATCAAATGGTGCTGCTTCATTTGGAAAGAAGACTTTAAAAGGTTTTGGAAATGGTTTGAAAGATTCTATTATGAAACCTATAAATTCCATTAAAGATGCTTTTAAAAAGTTTTCAAGTGGAGATATCTTAGGTGGGTTGTTGGATTTAGGAAAATTTGGTCTACAAGATAATCCTATATTTGCAATGATTACTATTGTTAAGGATATTATGAAATCTATTGGAGGAAACACTTCAGTAGGTAGTTCTTCCGGTAGCAACCATTCAGCAACGTCTTCTGGTTCTCCATCTCCAGTTGGTATTGGTAAGGGAGTTGGTGATGTTCCAATTGATATGGGTAATAAATCACCAGTGTCAAAAGTTAAAAATTTTGTAAAGAAGTCCTTTTCAAGTGGTGTAAATGTTTTGAAATCTGCTTCTGGAAGTGTTGGAACATTTTTGAAAAATGCATTCCGGTTAGCAAGTCCTGATGTTGATGTGAAAGATTTACAACCAAGTCTTATGAATAATTTACAAGGATTGGCAAAAGATTATTTTGATGCTACGGGCAAACCACTACAAATCAATAGTGGATATAGAGATATAGGAAAACAACAGGCTCTTTATGAAAAATCTATCCGTGAAGGTAAACTTGGAATGGTTGCAAAGCCCGGACATAGTATGCATAATTTTGGAAAGGCAATTGATGTTCAAGATGGTGATTACCTTGAGAATAGTGGTTTGCTTGATAAATGGGGAATGTGGAGGCCGTTGAAACTTGGTGGATCTTTTTCTACTCCTTCAACAGCAGAAAGTTGGCATATTGAACAGAAGGGTAGTCGTTCTAATATTTCTCATGCTTCATCTCCATCTCCTATGACAACTCCGACTTCATCTCCATCTCCTATGACAACTCCGAGTATTGGTTCAGGTATAGGTGATGCTGCTATAGATATTATTAACAAGGATGCTATCAATAAAGAAGATTATATGAATACTATTTCAAAATTGAAACCCGGAGCAATAGATGGAGATTCTATAAAAGATTTAATAAGAGTTACAAAAGAAAATGGTGATTTAATTCAGAAAGCTATATTAGGTATAAAGATGAAAAATTCTTCAACAGTTTCAATTTCGAACGCAGGTTAATCATGGCACCAATTCCAAGAACACTTTTCTCAGCGGTAACGTTTGCTAATACTATTGATCCAGATAAAGGAGGTCAATATGGTATTCATATAAAATGTAATCCTACTGGTAAAAAAGAACTTCATAACACTTCTGATATTTACGGTATCTTGAATGATAATATTAGTTTTAATGTTACAGCGACTTGGGATGTTATAGGATTAGATAATCTCATAACTTCTGTTGTGGGAAGTAATCCTATTCTTGAAGGAATAAACGGAGTAATAAATGTTGGAAATGAACTTGGTGGAAGAAGTTTTGAAAATACAGGACTCTTTACAAGACTGTTTTATAAAAATTCTGGTTACTTAGAAATTATGCCGAAGATGAGAGTATTTGATTTCAATAATAATGGACTACCACTTCAAGCGGCAATGATTTTCGCTTCCCTTTGTATTCCTAAACAAGCAGATTCATTGTTTACTATTAATATGACAAAAGAACAAATAGACAATGCAGGAAGTAGAGTTGGAGGAACAGCAAGAGATCTTCTTACTCCACTGATAGGTGAGAAAAACGCAGCAACAGCAGGATATGGACTTAATAATCTCACAACAGGGGCAGCAAACGGAATAAATGGAACAACAATTAATTGGTCAAACTCTCCAGATACTATTGATGTTGAAATTGGAAATTGGTTGACTCTTACTGATATGGTGTTAATTAATGTAACTACAAATTTTTCATATGAAATGACAGCAGCGGGACCACTTTATGCAGACTTCCAATTATCTTTAAAATCAAGAGAGGCTTTGATGTTAGATAAAAATGGAGAACTTTCACAGGCAAGAATAAACGGTGGTATGAATGTAGGGAATAGAGTTTCTTTCAGTTCTACAAATGGATTTCAAGGAGTAGGTGACGGAACATACTCAGGAACTTTTAATAAACTTCCCCCACCTTCTCCGGTTAAGAATGATAGTTTAGAAGTTGCACCAAAAGCACCATCAACCCCTGCTTCTCCAGCTACAAAATCAAATCCTATGTCGTCTGCTATTAGTTTTGGTTCTGGTTATGGTGCAATGGGTAATACTAATGGTCCTGTAAAAGTAAAATTAGTAGATGGAAAGTGGGTACAAAGATAATGGCACGTTTCGACCGAACAAACTTTTACTTTTCAAATCTGATTGATAATTCTTTAGAACTAGACATTTTGAATAATTTTTACAATCTTTCTTTTCAAATCAAAAGACCATTATCATATTATCAGATTCGAGAACAGGATTTAGGAAGACCAGATTTATTGAGTTATAAACTTTACGGTGATACAAGTCTCTGGTGGATTATATTTAAATATAACAATATAGATGATGTATGGAATGATATGGAGATAGGTCAGATAATTGCAGTTCCGGATAGACAGGATATTGAAGATTTTTATATATCGAGTAGAGGATTACAAAATTAACGAAGTTTTATTAAAAAAGACTTGATAAGGTTTTAAATTTCCTTATCAAGTCTTTTGAAAGTGGTTAAAGTTATACTTTCGCTGCAACCGGGATATGAACAATTTTGGGTTTGCGTTTTGCAGTTTCTTTCGCGGCGATATGTTGTTTGGAGTATTTGCCGGAATGAACATAACTCCTCTTGATACCGAACTGCTGAGGAACGAACGGAGTCTCACGACCACGTTCATGTTGCCAACGGAGAAAATCAAGTGCTTCCTGCAATTCACCGATACTGATTTTGGTGGTGTCAAACTTTGTACGGGCCATAAAGACCTCCTGTGAAAGATTGATAATATTTTAGAAGCATTTAAAACTATTGCAAGACCTATGCCAATCATTTCAAATTTTATAAATAGTTCATAATAGTTTAATAAACAGGATAAATTTGATATGTCACAAACACCAACAGGCCAAACACCGATAGATCTTACCGGAAATGAGAACTATTTCCTCAAATTAAGAATCGGAAACGCTGATATTTCACCTTCTGCGGTCAGTTTGATAGTGATTCGTGAGTGGATTTTTGACATTTTTCCTAGAATTGAACTGACAATTACAGATGATGGAACCCTTTTTGAGGTGTTTAATCTTAAAGATGAGACAGAAATTTTTATAGAGATTGGAAAAAATAGGGACGATAAACATATAATCTCCAAATTTTTACTGGATAATTATACGGTTGATGTTCTTGCAGGTAATGGAGGGGTTATATTTACGATTAACGGCATCTTGAAGGCACCGACAGCGTTCTACCCTATCAAAACAAGATCCTTCTCCAAACAACCTTCTAGGTCGGTTTTATCACAAATTGGAACAGAGTTGGGATTGAAAGTGCAACAAACCCAAAATTTGAGCACTCAGGACGCTATGAAATGGCTTCAAATCAATTCTACAAATTTTGATATGATTCAACATGTTTTAGATCGTTCGAACATTAAAGATGATATTTTGTTTTCCTATGCAGATGTGTATGGAAATTTCAACATAACCAGTTTTTTAAACAAAGCAAATCAATCAGATTCAAAGACAGCACAATATAGTGTTAAAAATGGAACAGCGGATGTCTTTCAAAATCAAGCAGATGCAAATATTCTTTGGTATGTTGGTTATAAAGTGGAGAATATTCAGGGATATTATAACAAAAAGATAGGTTATGGTATGCAGGAAATTCATTACAATCTTTCAAAAGGTTTTCAAAGGAGTCTTTTTAATACTTCTAAAAATCCTCTTGCGAAGAATATCAATCAGACGGCATCAGTTGTTGATTCATATAACGGTGGATATTTACCACTTGAATTATATCCAGATTATTATCAAAGTATGATTAATAATAAATATTTACAAGCAGTTAATATGAGTCAGAGAATGGTTCTTAGGATTAATTCAATAAGTGATGTTAGATTATTTGATAAAGTAAATGTAATGATTCCAAGTTTGATAAAAACAAATGAGATTCAGGAAATATATTCTGGTGATTGGTTGGTGTGTGGAATCATGTATAAGGCTTCGAAAGGTGGATTGTTTGAAAAAGAACTTTCACTACATAGAAATGGATATGGAGATTCAGATTTAGTAAAAGGATAATATGAGAAAAGATTTCAACAGAGATATTTCAGAACTTCAAAAAGAAATTTTGACAAGAGATTATAAAGATGATTATTCTTATGATTATCAGGGTATTGTAGTTGATAATAATGATCCTGAGAAGATAGGAAGATGTAAGGTCAGGGTATATAATCTATTCACTGATTCTATTCCAGATTCAGATTTACCTTGGAGTCTACCTGAAAATACTCTCTTTGATGGTTCCTTTGTTGTTCCTCCTATAGGTGCAATTGTTAATGTTAGATTTGATAGAGGAGATATTTATTGTCCCATCTATACAACAAAGGTAGTAGATAGAAATAACTTACCGAGTCAGAGACTTACAAACTATCCAGATACAATGGTTTTCTTTCAAACATCTAAGGGAGATTATTTCACAGTTGATAGAAGTGATGGATCAGTTGTTGTTAATTCTAAAAAGATTACTTTTAATGTTGGAACTGCAAAGGTTATAATTGATGGTAATGCAGGAACAGTTCAAATAGATGGAAAAATGAATATGGTAACACCAACAGGATCAGGTGGATTTTGTGCTTTACCTTTTTGTTTATTTACAGGAACTTCACATACAGGGGATATGGTAAGTTAAATGGCAATGGTTCCTGAAGATTTAAAAAATGCTTGGGTTAAAAATTTAAAATCAATTGATAATCCTAAAAATGCTTTGAAAGTTTTTTCTTCAACTTTGAAAGATTATCTTGAAAACAATATGATAATTACTTATAGTTGGGTCGGAATATCATCAATACCAACTACAGATCCAATAGTATCATTCACAGCAAAAATTTCATGGAATGATTTTAATATTATAAATCCAAAGTCTTTTATATTGTTTGGTTCATTGATTACTAATGAGTTATTAAAAGGAGAGATAAAACCAGTTGATTCATCATTCTCTCTTACATTGGGAAAATTAAAATTAGTAACACCTTTTATTTTAGTTAAGAGTTTTGCAACGACACAGGATATAGCAATGTTAAATTTAGCAACACAGATTATTATATATGTGAAGACTATGATTGATAACACAACTGTGCTTACCGGATCTCATGGTATATATATTTCTTCTCCGGGTGCAGTTATGTTGTCAATATTATAAATACTTTTAAAGGGTTCTAAATGTCTATAAATAATTTTCAAATAAATAACTATGCTTATGATATTTCATTCAATCTAATTTCTAAAGGTGAAGTTGTAAATGAAGGAGTTTTAAATCAATCTATTGAAAGTATTTTAGGAACAATGATTGGAGAAAGACTTTTTAATCTTTCCTTTGGAAGTCCTTTGATGTTGAGAGTTTTTGAAATAGGTGATACAAAGGCGGGTAATCAACTTATAGATGATATTGTAAAAGCAATCGAAATGTGGGATAATAGAGTTAGTGTAATTGAATCACAAGTAAGATTGAATATTAATAGTGATAATCATTCTGCATCTATCAGTATTCCATATATTATCAATGCTACTGGATTAAAGGGAAATTTTTACAAAATAATTATACAATAAGGAATTTATAAATGAATAATCTTTTAAAATATAATGATATATCATATAACGGTATAGTATCTCAAATTATTCAAACAATGAAGAATGATTCAAGATTTGTAAATATTAGGGAGTCTGATGTTGGAGTAATGATTAATGAAATTTTTGGTGGGGTTGCTGAATTCCTTATGCATTATATGGAACGGCGCACGGAAGAATCATGGTTGGATACTTCTAAACTAAGAGGTTCAGGTATTGTAAACGCTCGAAGTCTTGGATATTCTGTTCAAAGACCTATCCCTTCCTCTGCAAACATTTCAATTACATTATCAACAGATATTTTAAATATGATTCAAAATTCAAATACTATTTTACAAATTCCTCAATACACTCAATTTTCATATAGTAATTTTAATTATATTTTGAAAAACACAGTATCTTTGCTTATTACAGATGATATTCTTAATAGTGGAGAACCATATACTTTTACTACAGATGAGTTTGGAAAAGATATTACTTTGATTGAAGGATTGAAAAAGACTCAAACTATAAACGGTTCAACAAATCCTCTTTGTGGTCAGAAATTTCAGTCATATAGAATCAGTGATCCAACATTTAGTAATTGTTACGGGGAAAATGATTTTGATAATCCTATGACAAGAGTATGGGTTTGCACAGATCCCAACGAACAAAATTCAACAACAGAGTTTCAAATAGATTCAAGATCTCTTATTAATATTAAAACAATTCAGGCGTTGGCACAAAATCAAACAATCAATATGTGTGTGATTCGTTCGGCAATTGATGAGGGGGTTGAATTGCTTTTTGGTGATGCTAACTTTGCAAGTCTTGGTGCTAAGGTAAATAATGATATTGTTGCTGGTGGTGCTCAAACTTCTTATGATAATATTTATGTTCAGTATCTTTCTACAATAGGTTCAAAAGGAAATCAAACAGGATTGATAGGTGAGTTGGTTAATTTTAACGGAGCAAATTCTTCCATTCTCTTGAACAATAATACTACTGTCGATAGTAGTCTTTTAACATTTAATTTTATAACTAATCCTTCCGGTGGAGCGGATATGGAAAGTTTAGATTCTATCAAGATAAATGCTCCTGCAATATATTATTCTCTTGATCGAGTTGTTACAGCACAGGATTATCAAAATTATTTAAAAACTTTAACAACTCCAATAGTTATAAAAAATGCACTTGCTTGGGGAGAACAAGAAGAGATTAATAATCAAAATCTTCCATTTGATCCTAAGATGTTTAATATTGCATTATTTACTTGTTTAGGAAGTCTTTATCAAACAGATAATTCACCATACTCTCCGAAGGATGATTTATCTCAGGTTGTGTTGGATGCAGATTATGATATAAATAGTGTTCCTATGCAAAGTTATTTAAATATTTATGTTGCTCAAGACCAGATAGGACAGTTGAAAACTTATCAAACTTCTAGTGGTAATTGGAATATATTTGGAACTCCCTTAGCAAGTACATTTTATAATGATGTTTTAAGTTCAAATCCAACAAGCACTATAATGACTGTTAAAATTTGCTATACATCAGATAATAATCCTGATTTATCTGCATCTTATATTTTTAATCTTGATTGGTCGGATATAACTCTCCCTATAGATATGAATTCAATAACCTCTATGATTAATACTTCAATAGGGACAATAACAGACCAACGCGGTGGAAATAATTTATTAAATAGTAATTATGGAAATTCTGCTTTCACTGGTTTAAATTTTTATTATACATCAGCAAACAACACGTTTAATCTATCCTCCGATCCAAATAGTGTGTGTTATGTTAAAAGTCTTGTTGATGTTAATGGTGGTTTAATTAACAACATGCATCTTAGTGGATCTCCAACAAAAACTCTTTTCAATATAAATGGAAGTATATCTCAAAATATTCTTGATGTTGTTAATAGTCTTAATCAAAGATCTGAAATAACTGTTAATAATATTTACGTTAGTCCTATTATTCAAGATTTTAGTTTATCAGGAACAATTTATATAAATCCTTTATTTGATGTAGGAACCGTGAAGAATTCTATAACAAATTCTATTTATAAATTTTTAGACGATCAATCAGATTTTAATACTCCTATTTATTTAAGTAATATTATCAAACTGATTCAAAGTGTTAATGGTGTAAAATATTCTGATGTTAATTTTGTTCCAGATTATCCTATAAATCCTTTAACTTCTGCAACTGGTGGAAATTTTTATTATGATGATTTTGTAAATGGATTGTTAGCAGGGTGGGTTAATATCAATTGGCCTTCTTCATTATCATTATCAGGTTTACCATTTCTACTAAATAGTACGATGGCAGGAAATTATGGAATTTTAACAGAGAGAGATTTTTTCAATGTAATAAAAAAATATTTAGAAACTCAAAAATTAATTGGAAATCCTTTTTTGAAATCTAATAATTTTTTAAGAATAATAGGAGCACTTCATAAAGACTATACAAGATTTATCAGACAGAGTTTAATAAACACAAATGGAGATATAGGACAAAGTGTTTTTACAAACAATAAATACTTATATGGATATTCTATAGGAACTGAAATTCCAAGAGTAAGTTGTGATTTAAAGTTTCAATATAAAAATTAAAAAGGGAGTCTAAACAATGAGTAATATTTATACAGAATCTGGTGCAGTATCAAAAAATATAATTGAAAGAAATATGACCAAAGATGATATTATAAATAATCTTGGTCCTTGTCGAACATCTATTATGCTTGATGAACCAAAAATTTTGAGTGGTGATATAAAATATGATAAGTTTTCTTTTACAACAGATTCAAGTGATGGATATACAGGAATTTATAAATTTTTACAACCTGAAACTCTTATCAATATGGATCCTAATGATATTATAACTTTGGGTATATTGGCAACTAGAGATAATAAATCTAGTGTTATGAAGGGAAATGTTATAGTAAATCAAAATGGTGGTGGTGCTCGATGTGGAGCAGGAAGTTTTATGGGAACAACTGTTACTGATGGATCTGGTTATTTTTCCCCCATATTATTAGTAGATGACGATTTATATGATGTAGGTGGAAGCAGTGTTGGAAATGGAAATGTGATATTTCTATCTAGTGGATATGGAGATAACTACATTAATTTTGATATAGAAAATGATTCTGATGGTAATAGTGTTTTAAATTTATATAACGGATGTGGTTTTGCAGTTAATGTGCTTATACAAATGTCATTTTTAGGAGGTTCAAATGGTTAATATTATACAGACATGGGTTGGAGATCCAAATAAACTTTATCAAGAAGATATGACTAATTTTCAATCTAAAGTACCAAGTGGAGCAAATTATAAACTCATTACTAATTTGTCTGCTTATCCTGTTGGGTATGGTCCCGCACTTCAATCAGATTTACTTAGATTGGATTATTGTGGAAATTGTAGTGCAAACGAAATAAGAATTTATGCAGACTCTGATGTTGTTGTAGATAAAGGATTTTGGCTTCCTGAAGTTTTGGATGGAACTGTTTATGTTGACACAGAACCTAGTGGAAATTGTGGTGAAGTTATTATAACAACAGGACCAAATACTATTTTAAAAACTATCGCTGCAACATATACAAGTGCATCAAAACCCGGATGGATGCAAACAGAAATAAGAAATGCTATCAAAACAAATCTTATTAAAGTTATTCCAAAGGGATATTTTGTTCATCATAATTTGTCCTTTACAAAAAATTTAAAAAATAATAAATGGACTCATATATCAACATTAAATGCCAAGGTCGGAAAATTACCAAACGGAGATTTACAATTTATTAGAAAAACTCCAATTGAACAGAAAAAATAATGATCAATACTATCTTAATACCAATTCAGGGAAATTTTTCAGAGACTGATCTTTCAGGAATTACAATAAGAAATTCTAATGGAAGATTTTCTCTGAATTATTCTGTATTAGATTCACTAAGAGATGGAGATATTTATTCCGCATCATTTAAAGTGACATCTATTTTAATAGGAACATATACATTAGGTATTGATAATGGACTTTATATTTCAGCAACAGCAACATCAGCAGATTCAGAAATAACAATTGTTCAAAAGTTATTAGAAAATTTGTCAAGTCAACCATCTTTATCTGCGTGGTTTGATTCTTTTTCTATTGACGAGAATGATCCAACTATTTTAAATTTTGTAAATAAATTAAATCTTACAATAAATTTTCAAATGAGTTTTCCAACAACAGACAATCAATTTATTTTTGAAAATGATCTTGAGGGAGAACTTATTGAACTTGATAATTCTTATAACATTATTTCAAATGATTTTATAAATAGTTCTCAAGAGATTGAATCTTTTAAATGTTTAAAATATTTTAATAGGACTTATTTTACAATATTATCAAATGATATTCCAAATAGATATTCTCAAAATAGAAATCTAAGTCTTTTGAAATATCTTCCGAGCAACTATTTAGAAACAGATGTTGCAAGTTTTCTAAAGTTTTTTGAAGATTTTTTAAATAATATGTTTGATGGAGTTGATGGATATTCAAATGAAGGGTTTTCTGGTTTTACTAATGGTTATAATTTAGGTTCTTCTCAAAATGAAAGATATATGATTGAAGATGAACTAACAACAACTAAATTTTCTATTCTTGAAAAGATTTTTAGATTATCAGAAACACATGATCCAGATTTAATTGATATAGATTTCATTCAATACTTTGCAAAGAACTTAGGATATAGTTTAAATGTTTACAGAGATGATGTTGGAAGTGAACTTGGAAATTTCGGAACAACAGAAAATATTTTAAATCAAGGAGATATTAATAAGTATCTTAGATTTATGGTTTCTAATTTACCGATGTGGTATAAAATTAAAACAACAGAATCAGCAGTGCAGGTTATGCTTTATTCTTTCGGTCTTGTTGGTGATTTAATAAAATATTATACAGATATGAATTCTAATCAAAAATGGAGTTGGTATTTAGATTATTCAAAACAATTACAAGATGTTCCACAAAACTCATATTCAACTCCTCATTTTGCTTTGAAGATAGATATTGATTCATCTGTTGATATAGTTTCAGACATTACACGTAGAGCAGCAGTGATAAGAGCAATTGACTCAATCAGACCTATCAATTGTGTATTCAAACAACTTTCAGGATATATTGAAAGAAATTTAGGTTTTTATGTCAAAGGAATTATTCGATACAGAAGATATATGAGAATTGGAAATTATATCGAAAAAATAAAAAATGATACTATTGGGGTTATTTTACAAAATAATTTAACCGGCGAAGTTAATCAAATAGTTTAAAGAGTTTCATAAAGAGTTTCATAAAGAATTATAAATATTTGAGAAGAAGATTTTAAAGGAGTTTTAAACGTGGCAATAAATATCGTAATAACAAGTGCTGGATTAAACAAGATAAATGAATCATCACCTGAAGGTCCACTTATCAATATTAAATACTTTGTCCCTGTTTATGACTATAGACTCGATAAGGATGTTTGTACCGGGGTTGCTGTTAATACTTCAGCTTATTCAAGTCTATCAGGAGAAATATTTTCAAGAACACCAAATTGCCCTCCAAATTCATGTGAAATGATATGGAATCTTCCCGGTTATTTTAATGTTGATGATTCTTTTATTGTAAGTCAAAATAATAGAACTATTACTGATTCAGTTGGTATTGGTATTAATACATTTTTTAATGGAACAACTAATCTTCCTCTGAGTGATTATAATATTCTATCTGCTTCTGGACAACCACCAATGACACCTCCAACCTCAGCAGATACTTCATGGGGAAATCAAGGAGTTTCACATGATGGATTAGTTAGTTCAAATTTTTATGCTAATAATAATTCACTCGATGAATCTTTATTTTGGAAAGTTAATCAATTTTATCCTGTTATAGATGATATGGGAAAAACAAGAGGACGTTTTAAAATACATCTTAATTCTTCAAATGGAAATTTTAAATTTAATAGAATTGCTCTTTATGCAGTTGCTGTTTCTTCAAATGGAAATGAAATTGGTGATCCTGTCTATTTTGCTGATGCTTTTGTTTCAAATTATCCTATTGTTATTTCAGATGTTTCGGAGATTGGTTTCGATGATTTTGTTTGTGATATTGATTTAGAGTTTCAAACAAGTGCCGGAGATTTTAGTAACATTGTATATCAACCTTCCAGTGAATATTGGGACAGAACAGTAAACGGTCTTTATACTGATACTGCCGTTGGTGTTGGTGCTCTAGCTGGTGGTAATGATCTTCTCGCAGCTCTTCACCTTCGTCCGTTAGATGGTTCAATTTCATTAAATAATCTAACCTCTGCTGATACATTGAGATTAGATACTTCAGGCTCGCTCGGTAATGATAATTTTCAAACTATGAATGTTGGAAGCGATGGAACTCTATATATCTCACAAAACGCTTCAGGAGCCTCTACAGCCTATCTTCAAGTGGGGAATGATGGTATAACTATCCTGAGTGGTGGACTGAATACAAACGTTATTGGAAACAATGGTGGTGTAGATGGTAATGGTGAAATAATTCTAAACTCTACAATTGTTCCAGATAGTGCTATGAGATCATTAGGAACTTCAGATAAACCATTTCAAAACATATATAACTCATCTCTCAACGTAGATTATATAACCTCTGCTAGTGGTGGTGAAATCACTCTTGAAACTACTATAGTGCCGGGAAGTAATGAAATAGATTTAGGAAGTAATTTAAGTCAATTTAATGATATTTATCTGAGCGGAGATATTCTTCCAAAAAATGGAGTTTCAAATCTTGGAACTTTTCCCGGACCATCTTTTGCAAGTGTTCATGCTGTCACAGGAGATTTTAATATTTTAACTACAGAAAGCCCGTTTATTAGTATTGCTAAATCACTTGTTCCTGTATCAGACAATTCATTTGATTTAGGAACTACAAGCAAACACTATGGAAATCTATATGTAAATTATATACATGGTTCTACAGATGGATTTTTAAAAATATCAGATACTTTGATTCCAGATCAGGGTCTTATGAACGATTTGGATATAGGACAATCAACTGGTAAAACGTTTAAAAATCTATATCTTGATAATGGTGGAGTAAATATATGGAATGGTAGTTATTATGGAGAGGATGCTGTAATTAATGGAACCTTGAGCGCGAATGGAAACACAACTTTAAATAATTTGAGTGCAACAAGTGTGAGCGCGACAGGACATTACTTTGAAAATGGTAATACAAATTATATTGGACAATGGGTTAATTTAAGTTCTGGAGTTACACTTACTAATGGGTTTAGTTTTACTGGAGGATTTTTAAGAGCAACAAAAATAGGTAAAACTGTTATAATGTATGGAAAAATAATTTGTCCGGGATCACCTTCAGGATCATTTTTAACTATTTCTTTATCGGCAAATTCTTTATTTACATCATTATATGCTCCATCTTCAATATTTTATCAAGCACAATCATGGCTTCCTTTTTATTTATATAATGGTAATGGTTCTGGTCCAGCAACATTTACATTAAGTCATAAAATTTATTGGGGAACAACATCATATCTTGTAATTAACTATCCAACAGGAATTTCAAATGGAGATTTTTTAAATTTTACATTAACTTATGAAACAGATTAAAAATAACTTGTATTTGAAAATGTTATAAATATGTTTGTTTGATTATGATAATAATAATTTGAAGACATTTGAAGAGTAGAATTGTAAATTACAGGATGAGTACATTCATGATTAAATCCTAATGTTATGTTTTTATTTAAAATAATTTCAGTTCCAATAATATATGTAATTTGAAACGGATAAGCGGCAGTAATATCATAATTAGTCAAATATTCATAATTATTAATATTAAAAAAAATTTTAAAATGGTTAAAAAATATAAAATCTGTCCCAAGGTTTGTTTCAACAGGAGCAACAATTGGTTTAAATTCACTTCCATAATTATTAACACCTGTAGCAACAGATTGATTATATTCTGGTAGCACTCCTAAAGTCAAATAGTATGTGAGTTTCAAAAAATGAAAGTCTTTATGAGAAGAACTGTCTTGTGAGTAACCAACACAAAAACAAATAAGAATGATTGAAAAGAGTTTTAAAAGTGTTTTCATAATTTTCAATCCTTTGAGAAGTTTTTAAAATCAGTTTGAAATATGGTTCACCTTTTAAATATATATCATGCCGGGAAAGAATGCAAGAAGAATTTTGAAAGAGTTATAAATACTTTTACAAGGATTTTCAGAGGATTTAAAAATGGAAACAGAAGCAGATTTTAATTTAAGTGTAGTGACGGATAATTTTCCAAACACGATAAAGAATGATTTTTTTTCAGTTGTGTTTTCAAACCTTCCAAGTCATATCAAGATAGATAAAAGATATTATGATAACTACATTAAATCAATAGTAATTCCAGATTATAATATTCAAACAATTCCAAGTAACTTCAGCGGTGTGACCATAAATCATCCTTTTTCTAAAATTAACGACACACTTTCTGAATTTCAGATTACATTTGTTCTTTCACAAAATGCAATTAATTATTTAAATTTTTTAGACTGGATTAGAAGTTTGCGTTACGGAGATATTGATACAACAAATTCAAATCTTATTTCAAAATATTTTATAAATTCTGTAGATGTAAATTTCCTTAATGCTGCAAAAAAAACAATAGCAACTATAAGTTTTAAAGATTGTTTACCGACTATGATTAGTAGTCTTGCTTTAGAATATGGAAGTTCAAATGAAGTTACTTGGACATCTAATTTAAAATTTAGATTGATGGAGTATCACACTATTGATATTAACGCAGGAATATAACTCTGTGTATGTTATCTTGTATAAATTTAGTTATCTAATTGCATTATAAATACTTTACGAAGTCTTTTACGAAGTCTTTACGAAGTCTTTTCAGGAGATTAAGAATGAATTTGGAAGAAGAAATTGATGATGTTTTAGAAGACTTCCAATCTTTTCAGGATTATTACAATATAGAAGATCCTGATAATGGTGATGAAATTCAAGAGTTAAAATTTTAAATATAAACAAAGGGGTATTATATGAGTTTTAGTTTTGCTGATTATCTGTCTATTTATCGAAATGAAAATCTTAAAGAGGCCAAAGATCTTATTTTAAACAAATGGAAACTTGCCGTACCAGTTTTGTGTGAGGCGTTCAATGAGATATATGCTGACAAAGAACAAGCTATTGAGAAGATTAGAACCGAACTCTCTGATCCTAAGACAGCCCCTAAAAATATTGATGTTCAATTTGTCAAAGAGAATATTGATTATCTTGTAAATAAGATTGAAAATTTGACAGAAGGTCAGATTAAGATTGTAATTAATAATGCTTCTAAAGGTTCCGAACCAACAATCACAACTGAATCTTCGAAGAAAAAGAAGGGTAAGAAAACTATTGAGGAAGAGGGAGATGCTATTGGTGATGCTATTGGTGAACCATCTGATAAGACTCCGGGTGAAGGTGATGGAATGATTAACGACCAACCCAACAAGGTAGAGACTGAACCAACCTCTGAAGATGAAGAGCAGACTGTAACTATCAAGTATGATGAGGAAGAAGAGTTGCTTACTGTTACAGAAAACAATGAAGAGGAACTTGAAAGAATGGAAATCTCCGATAAGGAAACCATCAAGACTGTAGTTGAGTTCATGCAGGACTTTTATTCTCAACATGATTATACTGTTACTCTCGAAGGTCTGGATGAAATTCTTGCTGATGAGGATGAAAAGAAAGATAAAGAAGAGAAGGATAAAGACGAAGACAAGGAAAAGGAAGAGAAGGAAGGTAAGGAGAAAGAAGAGAAAGATGAATCTCCTGAAGAGGAAGATAAAGAAAAGGAAGAAGGTTTTGAAGAATCTTTCAAATTAAAATTTTCCCAAATCCTTTCTGAAGACTTTCAAAGTATTGATGGAATTCTTCCAGAGATTGTAAATTTTGAAATTGAAAAGATGATTGGAAAGTTGGTTTGTTCTAAAGGCAAATGGTATTCTGTTGTCGAAGAAGTTGAAAATGATCCAGAAGCAATTAATGTTCTTGATGAATCAGGTAACTTATTATCACTGAAGATTTCTGATATTGAAGAATTTGAACAGGAATTACCTATTGATACATCTGAACTTTCTGAAGATGTTGTCAAAGAATTTAGAACTGTCCTTTCCGAAGATCAAATTGGAGAACTTTATGCACTTCAAAATGGTGATTTGAAAGATTTAGAAGCTTTGGAATTAATTTCTGAAGTTGAAAATCTTCTTGATGAGGATTGTAAAAAGTGTAAAAATTGGTTGAAGAAGGCAAAGTTGTTTACTGGTAAGGGTGCAGCATCAAAACCAGAGTCTGCTAAACCGAAAAAGGGACCAACTAATAAATGGACTCATCAAAGTGGAATGAAGACAATGCAGAAGATTCTAAATACAAATAAAGCACCCGCCGTTGCGAAGAAAGCACCACCGTCTGCCGCACTAACTGCTAAACCTTCTAAACCACCTAAGAAGATTTTGGATGTGAAGAAGCCGGTTATATCTTCTAAAACTCAATCTGGTGGTCCTGCCGGTAAGGTTGAAAAACCAAATCAGGTTCATCTATCAGTTAAACTTCCAAGTGTTAAAAAGAAGGGTTTGAGTAAAAATACTTGGTCTGAGAAGGGTAATGGAAAAACTCAACAGAAAATTCTACCTGTTAAGAAACCTACCTCGAAGATTAAGAATTTGAAGAAAGTATAATTAATTAGTTTTAAAATAAAGAAAGCTTGATAAGGTTTACAATACTTATCAAGCTTTTCTTTTAAAATTGTTTGAAAGACTTTCTACCACTTCCTAGGAAACAATACCTCTGCTATTCCTGTAAGACATAGTGCAAAAATCCAAAATAAGATTGCTAACACAAATCCTGCATAAAGCGGCATAAACACAAACCACCATGAACATGAAATTACACCAACTTCAGAATCAAAAAAACAACAAACAGAATTCCACCAAGACCGATACTCATTTGAAAACTCCTTTGAAAAGATTTGAAAGATTAAAGGTTGATAAATAGTCTGTAGTTTATTTACTCCTCTTATCATTTTTGATTGTCAGTTTGGAGGTATTTAAACTCCAAACATCTCCACCAGACACTGTATCGATTGTCACATTGGATGTATGATAACTCCGGACATATCCACCAGACACTGTATCGATTGTCACTTTGGAGGTATCAAAACTCCAGACATATCCACCAGACATTTTATCGATTGTCAGTTTGGAGGTATCACAACTCCTAACATCTCCACCAGACACTGTATTGATTGTCAGTTTGGAGGTATCACAACTCCTAACATCTCCACCAGACACTGTATCGATTGTCACATTGGAGGTATCACAACTCCTAACATCTCCACCAGACACTGTATCGATTGTCACATTGGAGGTATCATAACTCAGGACATATCCACCAGATAATGTATTGATTGTTATTTTGGAGGTATTATAACTCCGGACATATCCAGCAGACACTGTATCGATTGTCACATTACCGGATAAAATAATCAAATTTAGTTTGGTGAACTCAGTCGGAATTCTTGTATCTTTTCGAATGATATGAGTTTTCGCCCATTCGTTTATTTTATCTCGACAGGCGATTTCTGCTTCTTGGATATTAAACCATTCCGGCAGAAAATCCTGATCTGTTTTAAATATCCAATTCTCCATAGGAGTTCGATAATCATTATCCTTTGGAGAAATTTCTATTCGAACAAAATCCGGTTTCTTTGTTTTGTCATTCAATTTATTTTCCGATATGATATCTTCATGACTATCTGAATATTTGGAAAACAAAACATCATTTTGAGTTACGATGAAAGAGGCTGAGTTACACATTTTGAGTTATCCTTTTATCATTTTTGATTGTCAGTTTGGAGGTATCACGACTCTGGACATCTCCACCAAACACTGTATCGATTGTCACTTTGGATTTATTATAACTCCAGACATCTCCACCAGACATTTTATCGATTGTCACTTTGGATTTATTATAACTCCAGACATCTCCACCAGACATTTTATCGATTGTCACATTGGAGGTATGATGACTCCGGACATCTCCACCAGATAATGTATTGATTGTCACTTTGGAGGTATCATAACTCCGGACATATCCACTAGACACTGTATTGATTGTCACTTTGGAGGTATTATAACTCCGGACATCTCCACTAGACACTGTATTGATTGTCAGTTTGGTGGTATCATAACTCCGGACATCTCCACCAGATAATGTATTGATTGTCAGTTTGGTGGTCTCATAACTCTGGACACATCCATCAGATAATGTATCGATTGTCACATTACCGGATAAAATAATCAAATTCAATTTGGTGAACTCAGCCGGAATTTTTGTATCTTTTCGAATGATATGAGTTTTCGCCCATTCGTTTATTTTATCTCGACAGGCGATTTCTGCTTCTTGGATATTAAACCATTCCGGCAGAAAATCCTGATCTGTTTTAAATATCCAACTCTCTATAGGAGTTCGATAATCATTATCCTTTGGAGAGATTTCTATTCGAACAAAATCAGGTGTATCTGTTTTGTCATTCAATTTATTTTCCGATATGATATCTTCATGACTATCGGAATATTTGGAAAAGAAAACATCATTTTGAGTTACGATGAACGAGGCTGAGTTACACATTGAGTTATCCTTTTATCATTTTTGATTGTCAGTTTGGAGGTATCACAACTCCGGACATAGGGGCCGTTATGAATATTACTCCTTATCTTCCGTATAGAAATAAACAAAACTTGCTGAACTCGGAAGACCAGTAATGTAAACACCTCCATTGCGCTCAGTCATTTCTTCCAGAGTTTTGAATGTGCAACCCGGACCATATATCAGGGCCGTGAGTAGTCCAAAACGTGATGAATTCATAACTTCACATTTCAATCCAGCGACACCAGCAACACCATCCCTTTTCCGTACATCAAGAATAGCAGGTCTGATTTCCGGTTCAAACTTTTCCAAGAAATCTTTCATACTCACTCTTGGAATTTTGTCACTTTTGGGTTTTACATTTTCCATAATAACCTCACGTTTGTTTGAGGATGAGTTCACATTGTTCCATCGATACTGAAACTTCTGAAGGGTAATTTGAAATTTCTTCTCCATCTTCATTTTCAGAAGTTGATTTAAAATCTTCTTTATCAAGAAGTTTCAAAATCTTTGAAATCTCATTATTGATAATATTATTTTTAATTTCCTTTTCTTCTTTGGAAAGGTTGTTATAGATTTTAAATTCTTCGGGTGAAAGACTTGGGTTAGGACTGACATAGATATTGATGTTGTAATAATCCCCGGTGTAATCCCAAGCAACAGCCGGTAGGAATCCCATCTCGGAAATTGAACCCATCGTTTGACAAGTCTCCCAACCATCTTCCCAAATCTTTGCAAGTGTCAGAGCATCAACTTCCCCGACATACTTCCGATGTTTTTTAATCTGCTCGTCCCCGGTGTCTTCCGTGACTTTGAAAGTTTTTCTATTCTTCAACCAATCAGGTTTGACAGAGAGAATTGTTTCGTTGTCAGTAAAGATGTCGATGGTTACAATCAGATAATAGAGAACTTTCATAACTTCTCCTGATTAATGTGAGTGTGTAATCCCATCGTGTGTGTGAGTATGTGCCGGGACTCCTGCCTTATGCTGCCGACTAACAGGATTACCCTGACCAACATCCTTGCAGATATCCCCAATCATATTTTCAGCCGTGCTATGAATTGCCGGAGAAAACTTATTCGTTGTTATTTTCAGGGTATCTCCAATCCATTCCGTTGTGATACGATTGAGACTCGAATCTATTGCCATATCTTCCATCCTTTGATAATTGTTTCAAATTCTTCCTACATTCAAAATATAATTCATGCCGGGAAAGAAGTCAAATATTTTCTTTTAAAATCTATTTTAAATTTTCAACAGTCTTGAAACCTCTTCGTTGAAACTAACAAGTCTCCTGTTACATCCATAGAGGCATTCTTTTGACATTTCACCCGGAGGAACCATTATACCATCCCTAATTAAATGACTACATCCAAACATCTCTCCTGATGGCAGAAACACACGTGAAATCAATTGATTCACTTCCGAATATCATGAAGTTTGTTATGAAACAAGAAACTCTCCGGACTGGTATTTTTTCCCATTCTTTATACAGTCGGCAGTTTCAATTGCTCGTTTATTAAAATTATCCCAATAAAGAGATTGTCTCATTTATTTACTCCTCTTATCATTTTTGATTGTTAGTTTGGAGGTATCACGACTCATAACATATCCACCAGATAATGTATCGATTGTTAGTTTGGAGGTATTATAACTCCAGACATATCCACCAGCACCAGACACTGTATTGATTGTTAGTTTGGAGGTATCACGACTCTGGACAACTCCACTAGATAATGTATTGATTGTCAGTTTGGAGGTATCATAACTCCGGACATCTCCACTAGACACTGTATTGATTGTCAGTTTGGAGGTATCACAACTCCTAACATCTCCACCAGACACTGTATCGATTGTCACATTGGAGGTATCATAACTCAGGACATATCCACCAGATAATGTATTGATTGTCAGTTTGGATTTATTATAACTCCAGACATCTCCACCAGACACTGTATCGATTTTCACATTACCGGATAAAATAATCAAATTTAGTTTGGTGAACTCAGTCGGAATTCTTGTATCTTTTCGAATGATATGAGTTTTCGCCCATTCGTTTATTTTATCTCGACAGGCGATTTCTGCTTCTTTGATATTAAACCATTCCGGCAGAAAATCCTGATCTGTTTTAAATATCCAATTCTCCATAGGAGTTCGATAATCATTATCCTTTGGAAAAATTTCTATTCGAACAAAATCAGGTGTATTTGTTTCGTCATTCAATTTATTTTCCGATATGATATCCTCATGACTATCAGAATATTTGGAAAATAAAACATCATTCTGAGTTACGATGAAAGAGGCAGATTTACACATTGAGTTATCCTTTCACAACTGCTAATGGTGATAGTTCTGTTACAATTTCAACAAGGTCAGATTGATTTTCCATAACGGTTTTGATATCTTTATATGCTCCATCTGCTTCATCAAGATCATTTTTATGTCTGATACTATGAATGATTCCTTGGTCATCAAGTTTTTTAATTTCTTCTTCGAGGTTAAGATTTTCGGAAGCGGATTTTCTTGACATTTTTCTTCCGGCACCATGAGAACAACTTGTAAAACTTTGAACATTTCCTAAACCTTTTACAATGTAAGATTTAGAACCTTGAGAACCGGGAATGATTCCAATTTCATCCTTACGGGCAGATGTTGCTCCTTTTCGATGAACCATAACATTTTCCCCGAAGTGGTGTTCCATCCGGGCATAGTTGTGTGCAATGTTAATCACCTGAGACAAATCAATTTTATTTGAACTCATAACTTTGTCAAAGGTTTCTGCTATTCTTTCTATCATGAGCATACGATTCTTCAATGCAAACTCAACACAAAAATTCATATCCATCTCGTAGTCCATTCCAATATTAGTATCCATTGGAAGGAAAGCAAGTTGAAAGTTTGTAGGAACACTAGAATGATATTTTTCATTGAGAATTATAGCAAGTTTGTTATAATATTCAGCAACTTTCTTTCCGAGATTACGACTACCTGAGTGAATCATTATCCAAACAAAACCTTCAGTATCTTTCTGAATTTCTAGGAAGTGATTGCCCCCACCGAGCGTTCCGAGACTACATAGAGCGTTATCATATTCTTTTTCTACAACAAGAGAACAGAAGGGGTCAGGCATATATTTTTTGTTTTGTGGTTCTTTATGTTTATTAAAACCAACAGGGATAACTTTTCTAATGATGCCCATAATCTTTTTGAGAACTACTTTGTCAATCTCTTCTATTTTCCAAGGAGTCTTGACAGCACACATACCACAACCAACATCTACACCTACAGCATTAGGAACAATAACTCCTTTGGTTGCCATAACTCCACCAATAGGCATTCCATATCCGCTGTGACAGTCGGGCATGAGGGCAATGTGACTGAAGGTAAAGGGAAGGTTTGAAAGATTTAAAGCTTGTTGCCATGCAGAATCTTCAACATCTTCCAACCATCTTTTAATAGGAATTCTTTGTAAACCTTGTTCATATTTAACAATCATTTTGAAATCTCCTTGTTAAGAAAATATTACAAAAATTCCATCCATATGAGTACCAAACCTTACTTTCCATCCAGCGGCGCTATATTTATCAACTATTTTACGTTGAAGTTTTAAGTTGATAGGTTTATCGGGATAGTACAATAAAAAATTACCAACATAATTTTCATACAAAAATTCATCAATACTCTTTTCTAACTCTTTGAATTCCTGTTCCTCTTTCTCAGTTAATTTCTTTTCAATGTCAGATTTTAAAATTGTCATATAACACCATCCCTTTTCAAATTGTTAATAAGAATTTCCGCTACTTGTCTATCAGATGCTCCCGCTCCATATTTATGATGAGATTCGTTTAACTTTCCATAACTGAAATTGATTTTTTGATTTGGATTACCGGGAACATAAGCATTGAAATAAAAAGACTTATTCCATTTAATTGTAAAGTTTTTATTAATATCGATTGCAAATCTTGGAATTTCTTTTAAATCAATTCTCTTGAAAATATTATTAAGTAAATTTTTCATTCTTATAAAGGAACGATTTTCCGTTAAGTCGTTATTTATAAGTTTAAAAATATTATGAATTCTTTCATCAATACTTTTAAATTCTTTTTGAGCGTGACCGAGATGCCAACAGTTATGAATAGCACAATGATATGGATGAATGAAGATTCCTTTTCTCTTCATCATTTCCGCATAGTTCAGAGCAAGTTCTTCTGAGCGGAATTTGATTTTATCATTACAAAATATCACAACCATGCTCCCGGATTGATTATTGCGTTAGATAATACTGCCTTCATATTTTTAGCACCCGAAGGATTAAACGAATGGATAATGATTGTTCTTGGTTGATATACAGGATTTTTAGATAACCATTCAGCAACCTCATATCCTGTATTTTCTCCAGATGAAACCATTATTGCTCCACCAAGATCATGGTCAAGAAAGATTGCATCATATGTATTTTCAGAAAGAAGTTTGATACATTCTTTTGAAAACTCAGTTACCACAACTTCATGACCGATGAATTTTTCTCGGAACTTTTTAACTCTTTCCAAACTGTCTTCAAGAATTAGAATTTTCATTTGAAATCTCCTTTTGTGATTTTAAACAAGTATAATCAAACCAATCACACAGACTGCATGTTTGTTCTTTACAATTTATTTTTAAAAGAATTTCAGGCATTTTAAAGTTTTCTTTGAAAGAAGTTTGAAAGTGGCCGAAGAGAGATTTGAACTCTCACAGAATTGCTTCCGAGGGATTTTAAGTCCCTTGTGTCTACCTTTCCACCATCCGGCCAGTTAGATTGTTAAACTACAGGATATGCATCATAAACTCCTTTGAAAAGTGTTTGAACACTTCACCACACCATTACTAAACACCACAGTACATTACTTTACCACTACTAAACATCACGTCACCTTACCATTACTAAACTAAACACCACAGTACATTACTTTACCACTACTAAACATCACGTCACCTTACCATTACTAAACTAAACATAACTTCACCATACCATTACTAAACTAAACATTACTGCACTTTACCATTACTAGACTAAACATTACTGCACTTAACCATCACTATACTCCACTATACTTCACGTTACCTTACCATCACCTCACTACCCTCTACCTCACCAACACTTCACTTGACATCACTTAACCATCACAGTATGCACAAACATCGTGCCGGTTGTACTACTTTATTTCTTCCCAAACAAATCTTCCCTTTCCTGCATTCCGCCATTGAAGGAACCCACTATCTTCAACGTAGGACAACCACTCCTCAACCAGAGTTTTGACATTGAGTTTCTTTTTCTTGGATTCATATTCGGTTGTATAACTTTTAACTGTGAATTCAAAAAAAGAACCGGCAGGAACAGTTTCTGAATTTGCAAGAGAGATTGTTTCTCCTTGTGCAGTTTGTCCACGAAGAGGCCGTTGGCAGTTTCCGATACTCAACCCTTCGGGAATATTAATAAAGATTTTTCGAGGTTTGGGAAAAATAAGTTGGTTGATAAGTTGTTTATGAGCGGTAACTTCCTTTGAGAGATAATCACCATCACTCTTGCGCAGTGCTCCACATGCACCCTTGAACATCCCCTTGATTTGATAATCCCATATGAAAATTCTTCCATTCTCTCTTGGAAAAACAGTCATTGCTTTTTTAACAACTGCATCAACACCAATAGCAGCAACTTCCTCTTCCCGACTTATTGCATCCGGTGCCAGAGACGCAATATAAAGTTCTGTTATTTTGGGATCGTTGGCAAGAGTCCCCAAACATTCTTCAATAAAAGTGCAACGGTATTTCATAGATCCTCCTCACAAAGATTGTTTGAAAGTGTTTGAAACAGTTTTAAAATACTTCATTGAAAATATCGAAGTCAAGAACTATTTTCAAGATTGAGAATTATTTTAAATATTGTTTTGAAACATTGTTAATATAATTCCTGCCGATTGAATATGCAAGGAGTATTTAAAAACTTATTTCAGAAGAATTCTGCAAGCATTATAAATACTTTTGAAGCCTTTTGAATCGGAGTTTTAAATGAATTTTGTTGAATTTTTAGTTGAATGGGTTGCGCGGGATAGTCTTTTAAGGAACACAGATCCCGGCAGAACTATTAGAGGTATGAAAATTCGACAAGTTAGAAATCAGATCTTTGAAATTGAAGGTAAGAAAATGAAACTGGATAAGATTGAATTTTCTACCAGATCCATAGAACATACTGAACCTGATGTGGATCAACCACACAAAGGATATGTTTTATATGATCCTAAAAATTTAAAAATCTATCAGGTCTATTGTGACTGTTTAGACTTCTACACACGCCTCTACGCTCCGTTCGTGAAGAAGGGGTTAGCTACCTTCAATCTTGAACCAAAGTATGCTCAGGATGCTGCCAGAAGAAGTGCAGAGATTAAAACCCATAACAGGCAATGGACAAAAATCACAAATCCTATGGGAAAACTATTTTTGTGCAAACATCTATATACTATAGCAAAGAATTATTTAGCACAGGATAATGCACCGACTATAACAATTAATCCTAAAAAACCTGTTGAAGTTCCAAAACAAAATAAAAATATTGTCCGAAGGACTGAACCAACAAGGCCGAAGACTCCTCGAAAGCCTTAAAAGAAAAACTATTGAATGAGAATAAAAGACTTGACTTTGATATTCCCATGAATTATTTTAAAAGGGATTTGAAATAAATTTGAAATTGCAGCAATAACATAGATGCTTCATGTGTTCGCCTTCCAAGCGAAATTACGTGGGTTGAAATCCCACTTGCTGCTCCATTTTGATATTGACTGCGGGGTTGTCTAGTGGTCTAAGACAGGAGCCTCATAAGCTCCCTATCGTCAGTTCGAATCTGACTCCCGCTATATAAACTAACTGTAGCCTAGTTTGGTTGAGGCACTTGCTTTGGGAGCAAGTCAACACAGGTTCAAATCCTGTCAGTTAGATATTGGCAAGTAGTTCAGTTGGTATGAACACCAAACTGTTAATTTGGTTGTCGCAGGTTCGATCCCTGCCTTGCCAGCCAATTTTAAATTTAGTGCCGTAGCATAGTCTGCTTTAATGCACCACACTGTCACTGTGGTTATCGTGGGTTGAAATCCCATCGGCACTGCCATTGATGTTGGTATAAAGCATCGTTCCCGACATTTCTTTTAAAGGATTTACAAAATGAATTTAAAACTTTGGAAAGTTTTTTCAATTTATAAAAATTCTTAAAGAATTTAACAAAGGAACTTTCAAATGTCTGATTTTGAAAATAGTTATGAAGCACCAGACCTTCCGGATTATGAGAGTGAAAATCCTATTAAAGATTTGGTGCAGGCCGGTGGAAAGTTCAAAGAAGAAATCTTTCAACAGATTAGACTTATCATGGAATATGGTTTGGAAAGAGATCCATCACAGGCAGGGATATATGAAGAACTGATGTGTGTTTGGTATTCACAAACAATAGAATATGAAATGAATTTGATAGATGTTTTGGATTATGTTCAGCAATATTGCAAAGACCGTGACAAAGATGATTATAGTATTGCCTTCGAATTAAAAACCAAAAGCAAGTATTCTCTCTATACAATCCATGTTAAGTATAAGGAAGCCTCTGCAAAAGCTGCAATCTTCGTTTGTAATGATTCTAAAGAGTTGAGAATTTTTGTTATGAAGAAGATGCCTGTCGGTCTATGGAAAATCCTTGATCCCTCAGTATATATTGACAAAGAAAAAGGAACCATGACCTATATCAAACCTGCCTTCTATCCTGAAGAGATGGTTGATAAATCTTTAAATAATACACTGCTATTGTTATATGCTCAAACAAAGATAAGCAGTATGTGTTCTATTGAGGATTTAATCAACGGAGTATCTTGACAATGATACAAATCAAACTTTGAATATGATACAAGATAATACCTTTAAGGTTTTTATTTTGGCATATCCATATACACATCTGAGTAATGGCACAAGAGTTCTTTATAAACTTCAAAATCTTCTTATACGGAGTGGGTTCGACTGTATTATTCTCACACATGGGTTTATAGATCATTATATAAAAAACAGAGTAATTGGTAAAAATGATATTGTAATCTATTGTGAAAATATAAAAGGAAATCCTTTACAAGCTAATAAAGTTGTAAGATATTTATTAAATGTTCCTGAATTTTTTAATTTAACTTTGAAAGATTTTGGAACAAATGAATATACAATTGCTTATAATTTAAAACATTCTTATTTAAGTTCAGGAAAATATTTAGCAATTCCAACGACAGAAAGTTTTTTTAAAAATTATAATAAAACCCGACTTTATAATGCTTGTTGGGTTTATAAGGCAATTCTCGAAAAAAGAAATAAACCAATAATATTTCAACCTAACACAATTGAGATAACAAAAGATTTCCCTGCAACAAGAATATCTTTGGCAGAATTTTTAAATCAAACAAATATTTTATACACTTTTGATAAATTAACTGTTCTTACATATGAAGCCTATTTGTGTGGATGTAATGTTATTTATATAGATGAAAATAACATTCAATCTCCTGTTGACTTCTCTGATATAAAGCAGTTTGAAACTTGGAAAGAGTGTTATAAACTTTTCATAAATGATTTGAAAAATTTATAAATTAAATATCTTGACTTTCATTTTGCCATGATATATTTTGAATGACATGAAAGTAAAAATCAAAGGTTCAATTCTAACAATAAAAATAAAGTATCTAATTTTAATTATAGGATTACAACCTTATCCGAGGAAAAAATTCTGGTATTCATCATATGCTACATCTAATACAGTAATAGTATCTCAGGTAGATTTTCTTTGGTTCTTCACCGTTGGATATTTATATGCAAGGAGAATTAAAAATGTTGCTTTGTGATTTGAAAAAAGGTTCAAGAATTAATTGTGAAGTGTCTGATGGTTCAACCTTTATAATTTTTGAACATATAGATGGAATGTATTCATATTGCATAACGGAGAAGGGTGAAGTTGTTCATTTGTATGCGGCAACAGAACTTGAAAAAGATGGTGAAAATTTTAAATTAGTTTTGAAAAATTGAAATAGTTTTAAAAGGAGAAAATTTAAAAATGTGTAAAATAATATTCCTTGATATAGATGGTGTGATGAATGCTATCCCTGATGATACACAGGATCAATTTCATGATATTCCCTCCCGGTATCATGTTGAGAAATTAAACAAAATTATAGAAGCAACAGGAGCAGTTGTTGTTCTTTCAAGTGATTGGAGAAAAGAAATATCTGCAAGAGTAATGCATAGATTTCTCGCGCTTCAGGGTTTCAAAGGAAAGGTTGTTGGCATAACTCCTGTATTCAAAAGTAATATTGATAGGGGATATGAGATTCAAGCATTCATCGATAAACCAAAATTTGAATATGTAACAAATCAAAAGATAACTTCCTTCGTTATTCTTGATGATTGTTCGGATATGGCTCATCTGATGGATAGACTTGTTCTTTGTAACGATATGTTAGGTCTTGGTGATAAAGAAGTAGAATATGCAATCAAAATTCTGGAAAGAGAGTATAAAGTTTTCTAAAGATGAAAAACTTCTTTAAATCAATTTTAAATATTTATTACTGGATCTATCGGTTGTTTCGTTGGCACTTAACTTTATTTAATTGCAAGCAGATATTTCAAAAGATAACAAGAGGATATTCTGATGTTGAGGTTTGGAATTTGGATAGAACAATAGCAAAGTTTATTATACCTCGTCTGAAATATTTTAAAAAAATTACTCAGTCCTATCCTCCTGTATCGGTAGGAACAGATAATTATAAAGAAGGGATAAATATTTTTAAAAGAGATTTAGAAATAATCATTGAAGGATTTGAAATGGTTTGTAATGATTATTTGTCAAAAGAAACTGAAAATATAATTGATAATCTTGAAAATTTTGGTTATGAAAAGTATAAAGAATTCCAAAAGAGAGATTTGGAAAAGATTAAAAATAGTTTGAAATTGTTTGCAAAATATTTTAACGGACTAAACTATTAACAAGAAGGAGTATCAATATGAAGGTTGTTGCTGTTTCTCTTTGGTTAGTGTGGTTGTTTGTTGGTGGTGTTGTATTTCAGATTGGAGCAAACCTTGCAGATATGTCTAATACGGTAGCAAATATTATAGGACTTATCATAGGTTTTGTTTTGATTATCGGTGGAGTTTTTTCAGCAGAATGGATTTTTAAATTTACTCTCAAAGTTTTCACATCAACTAAGAAGGAGACTCTATAATATGAGTCGGAGATTTATCAATCTTACAGTTCTTCTTTCGTTCGCCGCAATTCTTTTCGCGGGTTGTACCACAATCGGGCCGGGACATGAGGGTATTGTAATTAACAAACTCGGAGACAATCGGGGAGCAGATCAGATTCCTTTGCAGACAGGTTGGATTTGGTTCAACCCAATTGCAAAACAGATTGTTGAATATCCAACTTTTGTTCAGACCTTAGAATAATTTAATGGTTTAGGCATTGAGATCATTTATAAAAGACTCGTATGTCCATTAAATATAATTTCTTAAATTGGATAAAATATGGCTAATGATAAAAATAGGTTTGGTCAATATATGACTCCAGAAATTGTTGCACGATTTATGGTTTCTTTAGCTGAATTAGATAAAGATTCTAAAATACTTGAGCCTTGCTGTGGTGAAGGTGTTTTTTTGGACATCATAAAAGAAAAAGGATTTAATAATATAACTGCCTATGAGATAGATAAATCAATCATCAAGCCCTCTTACATAAGCTTTGTTAAAAATCGGAGTTTTATCTCAGATGATATTGAAAATAAATTTGATCTTATTATAGGAAATCCTCCGTATATCCGCTGGAAAAATCTTGAAACAGAATTAAAAGATGAATTATCAAATAATATTTTATGGAATAAATATTGCAATTCCCTATGTGATTACTCTTCAATATTTATAATTAAATCCATAGAATTATTAAAGGAAAATGGGCAATTGATTTTTATTACGCCTGAATATTGGCTAAATACAACAAATTCAATAACGCTCCGCAATTATATGATAAAAAAAGGTTATTTTGTGGATATTTACCACTTTAACGAAACTCCTATTTTTGAGAATGCAGCTGTATCAACAATTATATTTAAATTTGTTAAATCACAAAACATAAAAAACAATAAAATAAAGATAGCAAAATATTATTCAACTCAAAAGTTGAATAATAGCATTTTGATTAACCTAAAAGGAAGAGTGCAGCAAGAAAAGACTGAATATCTTAATATTCCACAATTTGAGAAAAATCAAAATTGGATACTCGCTCATGCAGACATAATAAAGGAACTCACTCTTTTTGAAGAAAAATGTAAAAAACCAAATATTAATTCAAATTTAACCGAAGTTCTCAGTCTTTTTGAAGAAAAAACTGCGAATCCAAATTCCCATGAATTGTATTTGATTAAAGAATTTTGTGATATTGGAAATGGTATGGTTAGCGGTTTAGATAAAGCATTTCAGATAAGCAATTTTGATTTAAATGAAAATGAAAATAAACATATTTTAAAAGTTGTAAAAGCAAAAAATCTTGTTCCCTTTTACCACAATGAAATTACTAATTACCTTTTTATAAAAGATGAGCTTCTTACGGAAGAACAATTTCAGGTATTGTTTCCAAATTTTTATAAGCAATTGCAACCTTATAAAAAACTTTTAAATGAACGTTATCAGTACAAACAAAAAGCTAATTATTGGGAATGGGTATTTTTAAGAAGTTTTAATTTATTTAATAAAGAAGTTGAAAGAATATTTGTACCGTGCAAGGAAAGAATCTCCAGCAAAAAATACTTTCGATTTGCTATGGTTAATAAAGGGATTTTTCCAACTCAAGATGTCACAGCAATATTTAAAAAAGAAGAAACGAAAGAAAGTATTTTCTATATATTGGCATTTTTAAATAGTAAATATGTTTTTGATTGGTTAAGACACAATGGGATAGTCAAAGGCAGTATTGTTGAATTTTCAGAAAAGCCAATAGCAAATATTCCCTTTAGAAAAATTAATTTTGATTTAACTGCTGAAGTCGAATTGCATAATTTAATATCCAAACTAACACAAAGGTATATTGAATCAAAAGATATTAGCATCTTAGAACAAATTCAAATAAACCTCGATAAATTATTTATCTGAAAAGAGCTTCTTAATGTTCGTAGATTATTCTGCCCTAAAAAGAGCTGTAATAAATTCCAGTGTGCCAGAACCATTATCTGGGACACTATCTGGACACGCTGCGGGTGAGCCTTTTGATAAACATGTTTATGCTGAAATCAAATATCAATTTCCCTCAAAAACCTTTCGGCAATATGAATGTTGTTGCTGTTTCTCTTTGGTTAGTGTGGTTGTTTGTTGGTGGTGTTGTATTTCAGATTGGAGCAAACCTTGCAGATATGTCTAATACGGTAGCAAATATTATAGGACTTATCATAGGTTTTGTTTTGATTATCGGTGGAGTTTTTTCAGCAGAATGGATTTTTAAATTTACTCTCAAAGTTTTCACATCAACTAAGAAGGAGACTCTATAATATGAGTCGGAGATTTATCAATCTTACAGTTCTTCTTTCGTTCGCCGCAATTCTTTTCGCGGGTTGTACCACAATCGGGCCGGGACATGAGGGTATTGTAATTAACAAACTCGGAGACAATCGGGGAGCAGATCAGATTCCTTTGCAGACAGGTTGGATTTGGTTCAACCCAATTGCAAAACAGATTGTTGAATATCCAACTTTTGTTCAGACAACGGTATGGACAAAGGAATCAGGAGAGGATATTACTTTCAACTCCAAAGAAGGTATGGTGATTAATGCAGATATCAATCTCAGTCACCAACTTATCAAGTCAAAGATTCCTTCCTTCTATGTGCAGTTTCGAAGTGATGATTTGACTATGTATACAAATGGATTCCTGCATAACGTAGCAAGGGATGCTTTCTCGGATGTTGCCTCAAAGTATACAGTTGATGAAATTTACGGGCCGAAGAAGGAAGAACTACTTGATTCTGTAGTTATTCGTATCAACAATAAGATTAATACATACGGAGATAGTATAGTCCAGTTCGGTTTCATCGGTGCTCTTCGTCTTCCTGAGCAAGTTGTTAATGCTCTGAACGCAAAGATTACTGCTACACAAATGGCAGGACAGGTTCAGAATGAAATCATAACGGCACAGGCAGAGGCACAGAAGAAGATTGCTATTGCAGAAGGTGAAGCAAAAGCAAATAATATTCTTACTTCTTCTCTTACTCCACAACTTATTCAATGGGAACAACTCAAGATTCAGAGGGCAGCTATTGATAAGTGGAATGGTGCCCGACCACAGGTTGAGGGTTCTAGTGGTGGAATGATGTTGCAGATTCCTGTTAAGCAGTAAAGACTTACAGTAAAGACTTACAGTAAATCTTTTGGTAGACTTTTAAACAGAAACGTAACTGGAATTGAAACACAACGGAGCATTGTGCAGGTGAACTACGATAACCTGTCACGTTAATTATGTCACGTTAATCTCAATTCAAAAAGTCTACCAATTTTCATCGTTGTTCAGCCTGCCTTGCCGCTGAACGACTCGCGAAAGGGGTAGAAGATGCTTCGGGTCAATGAGGAGTGGGAGGAGTTTAAAAACCAGTGCTATTGGATAGCAAATAAGCATCAAGGCAAAAAATTACGGTGCGGAAATAGTGATAACAAAACCATCATTGATTATACTAAAACAGCCAAATACAATCAGGAGTGTTGTCCACGCCTCGCTCCTGTCGATGTGTGCGAGTGGCAATTAACTGCCGTAAAGGATATTGCTTTTTATAGGACCGCGTGCGATGGACTTTTTGAAAAGTTGCTACACACTGAGGGTATGAGGTTTTGCCCATTTTGTGGAAAACTAATTAAAGGAGGTGGACGATAACCTGTCACGTTAATCTCAATTCAAAAAGTCTACCAATTTTAAATTAATTTCAAATCACTTTAAAAATTCTTACGAAGGAGGAGTTGTGGTAAATTTACAAGAGGTTGCAAGGAGAGAGAAACATATCAAGGGTAGGAGACATTCAATAACAAAGAAGATTATAAAGGGACAAACTCTTAGCAAGCAACACAACAAGAGTCGTCATGTTTCAGCAAATACCGTTACATGGTCGAGGATCAAGATGAATGATATCAAGAAGGATAAGAAACACAATTATGTTCCGGAGGTGATGGTTTAGGAGAAATCCTATTACCAGAACTATTATTTAATAAATTGACACAAACTTCATAAATAGTTGTTGTGGAGGATAAGTGCCATGACAGAACGAGAGTTTAGAAATTTTAATGAAGTTGAAAAGAATAAGATTGAACTTGATAAGTATTATGAGGGAGAGCGGATTCATGAAGATCCCGGAGATAAATATATGTTGGAGTGGGTTCAAAAGAATGCCGCTCAGTTTAGAAAAGAGTGGGATGAATCAGTTTGTAAAACTTGTTTTAAAATAAAAAATTGTAAAGAAATTTTTAAAACAGATTGTAAAAATATTGAATTGTATTAAGATTTAAAGATTTTTAAATTTCAGACTGCTAAACAGGAGATCAATGAATACAATTATTAGTCTTAATAAAGTTTCAAATAAACATTCAGAAGAGAAAACACATTATAAAAAATTTAAAAAGAGTTGTCAATTCCCCGATTGTGAAGAAACATTTTATTCTACAGCAAAGGGAAAATTTTGTGATGAACACCGCAAACCAGTATACAGAAAGGTTATAGATAAAGAAAAGAATGATCTGAAGAGGAAGATACAGACTGATAACAATCCTAATCAAACAATAAAGCATTCCTTTTCAGAGCCTAAAGTTATTATTCAGACATGTCAACTTAAAGGATGTAACGAAACGTTTGAGATTTTAGTTCTTCCAAGGGTTTTTATATATCCACAATTTTGTGAAGAACATAGATCTGAATACAAAAGAAGTTTATTTATCAAAGTTAAAGGAAATAAAAATGGAAAATAATATATCTATAGTGTCATATAGATGTTCTCAGTGTGATAGTTGTGTTGAAGTAAATCTTTTGCCGGGAGAAGAGTTGAATATTTTTCTTGTTGGTGAAAGAATCTGTCAGGCATGTTATGATGATATATGTTCTGATTCAGAAGAAACTTATAGAGAACTTCAGGCTGATTGGGATGATGCCTGTGGAGGGGAATAATTGATGGATATAGCACAGTCAAATAAGTTCGGAGATTATTATTTTAACACAAGACATACAGTCTATCTTGATATGGATGGTGTGATATGTGATTTCAATTTACAATTTCAAACTCTTACAAATTATGAATGTGAATCTCCTCGTGAATATGAACGGATATACGGCAGAGAAATCTTTGTTGATATAATTAAAAAGGGTGGTGTAGATTTCTGGTCAAAGATGAATTGGATGCCTGATGGTAAATTACTATGGAACTTCCTTGAAAAGTATCATCCTGTCATTCTTTCAAAACCAATAAAGGATATGGAAGAATGTTATCAAGGTAAAGAACTTTGGGTTACTAATCATCTTGGTCCTGCTATCCCTTTTATTTTTGATGAAGATAAGGAAAGATATGCTGACGATAGAGCAATTCTAATTGACGATATGTCTTTCAACATTGAAAAGTTTCGTGAAGCAGGTGGGATTGGAATACTTCATAAAGATGCTTTGAAAACTATTGGAATATTGAAAGAGAGATATGGATTTTAAATTTAAAATTTTAAAATTTTGGAAAGAATACATAACAGGATATAGTCTTGCCAGTCTAATTTACGCTGTTGAGAAAAAATGTTTCCTATACAAAAGATATCCTTGTTTAATAGCAAATGAAATAGTTGGAGTTCAACCAATAACTATACCAACTAAATCTATATTTTCGTTTAAATATGTTTATGATTCTAATACTCAGAATGAAAATCTCTTATCGAACTTGCATACTTAGGCTCGTTAAGGTCTGATGATTCAATTCCATTATCTACAGTTTGAGTTTTTGGAAACACCAGAACATTTTCAAGAGTAGATTGTAATTTAATATGTTGTATAGGAAATAATCTTTCGAACATCTTTTGAAATTTTTTGTAATATAAATCACCACCAGCAGATTTATTTTGAAGATTTAAAAATTCAACATCATCAAGATATTCAGTGAAGATTGTATTTGGTTGTGAATCATCCCATGACAAATAGAAATCCCATGCATGATCACAATTGAATGGAGATTTATAACTGATAATCTTTTCATTTCTAAGATGTATATAAATCGATATATGAAAAAGACTTCCGGGCCATACATAAATATCAGGTACGGAATCTTTTTGCCAGAAATTAATAACACCAATTCGAACACCATGAAACAAACGATTATCAAGATAGTAAGCACTTCTCGAATCTTTTGCAATCTTTATAAATTCAGGTTTGGTAGGATTAACAGCAACAGGAATATGTTTGTTATATGCAACCGGAGCATCATTAGTCATAAGCAAATGATCTAAATTTTTCCAATTCATATCAATATAAAATTCTTCTTTTATTAAAGTTTTTGAAAGATAATCGTCAAAATTCATAGTTTGAAAGTCCTTTAAAAGTATTTATAATTCTTAGCAAATAGTTCTTGATTTTTGATTTTACCATGAATTATATTATTACAATTGAAAAACTTCAGAAAGTAATTGAAAAAACTTCAGAAAGTAATTTAAAATGATTAATAAATATAACCTTGGAGATAAACTTGAAGTAATAAAAAATTACAACGAGAATATAAATAAAATTGGAGGTAGAATAATATTTGAAGTTGGAATGATTGGAATGATTGTTGGAATACTTAAAGATGAATATCGTTTTCAATATGATACATATGCAGTAATTCAATTTGATAAACAAGTAGTTTTTAATTATTCAATGACACTATTAGGAAAATATTATAATATATTACCTGATGTTAAACTATATACAATGAATATGTTATCGATTAATAATAATACAAGTGAATATTTCAGGAAGATAATTCAACCGAAACAAGAATTAATTCAACCGAAACAAGAATTAATTATAAAGCGTAGAAAGTTTTTCTTTTACGATTAAATAAGAAAGGATTGAATTTATGAGCGAAGAAATAATCGAGAAGTCTGGAAGAGTATTAGCACATGTTGAGAAGATTATTTCTCTTGATACAATTCCCGGTGCAGATAAAATTGAAGTTGTTACAGTGTTGGGATGGCACTGCGTGGTGAATAAGGATGAATTTAAAGTTGGTGATCTTGCTCTCTATATTGAAACAGATAGCATTGTTCCAAAAATTGAATACTTTGCCTTTATGTTGTCTCGTAAGTATCGTGTTAAGATTATAAAACTGAAGAAGCAAATCAGTGAGGGACTTCTTATTTCCCTTCCCAATGTTGAAAACTGTTTAAAACAGATTGGAAATAAAATTCCAAAGTCTTACAAAGAGGGTGATGATCTCACAGAACTTATGGGAATTGTAAAGTATGAATCTCAATCTGATAGGGAGAGTAATACAACAACTCCTAAAAAGAGAGCATGGCACTATAAGTATTTGAAACGTTTTAAATGGTATAGAAATTATTGCAACAGAAACACAAAAGGATGGCCGGGATTTATCAAACGCACAGATGAGGAGAGAATTCAGAATCTTCCTTTCCTTGTCAAAGATAAGTCAAAGTTATATTATCTCACTGAGAAGTTAGAAGGACAGTCCGGTACTTGGTGGTTTAAAAAACTCGGCTGGTTTGTAAGTGAATTTGGAATCTGTTCTCATAACGTTAGAAAATCTGAAAGGGATAATTCTAACTGGTCGCAGGTTGCAAAGATTTATAATTTAAAACAGATTTTGAAAGATTATTACAAGAAGACAAAAATTCAGTTAGCAATTCAGGGAGAGGTTATCGGGCCGGGAATTCAAAAAAATATTTATAAACTTTCTCAATTGGATTTTTACATCTTTAATATTATTAACATCAAGACCGGGGAACGATACTCCTTAGATCAGTTGAGAAATATTTGCTTCCAACTTAATTTAAAAATGGTTCCTGTGCTTGGTACTGAGGTTCAAATTCCTGACACTGTTGATGATATTATCAAATGGAGTGTTGGAGATAGTAAGTTGTTAAAGCGCCAAAGAGAAGGCATTGTGTGGAGAACTTATGATCAAAGCATTAGTTTTAAGGCAGTAAACCCTGAGTATCTTTTAAAACAAGATGCAGAAGATTCAAAATCAGAAGATAAAATTTAATTTCAAACACTTTAAACTTTAAGAAAGGTAAACAATTATGACGAAGAAGAAAATCAAGACAGTAGTTAAGAAGACATTTGATAATCGGTCGGTCACAATGGCTGCTTTACATGAAGAACTCAGTAAACCTTATCCAGAAATTTATGCTATGAATGTTAATCCACCAATGGCTGCTTTACATGAAGAACTCAGTAAACCTTATCCAGAGATCCTTGAAAAAAATGTTGATGATAAGAGGGACAAGACTCTCATCCAACACGATAAGGAAGATCTCTTAACATGGCGTAATGCTGCATCAAAAAGGATTGATGATAACATCGCCTATCATGACTGGCTCGTTGATATTTACTTTGCACTCCTTAAAGACATTCCAAAGATTGAACGAAAAATCTCCTCGGATAAACTCTGGTGCGCAAAATTGAATCGTGTACTCTATAAGAAGATTTTCAAAACTCGTCCTCACAGACAGTAAAATTCATAGTTTTTGTAAGTCTTTGAAATTCAAGATGTTAGAACTTTTAAAAAAGATTCACAACATTTTGAAATTTTCTTTTAAAAATACTTGCATTTAGTTCCGGGATGTTGTATTTTAAGGGGGTGAGGAATTGATCACCACTAAAACAAAATCAGGAGGTTGTTATGAGTATCCTTATTGATGAGATTAAACGGGCAAGGTTGGTTGGTGTTCCGCTGGCAATAGTTAATACTTCAGATGATTTTGCCAGTCTGAAGGACATAGCCGAAAATTTGTCGGCAAAAACCCCGATCATTGCATGGGATATGGTGAGGGGTTATCAGTCGGTTAATGAATCAGGCAAACCCGTTGTGGAAAAATTAATCCTCTTTAAAGATCCCGGTTCCTTTGATCCCAATCCTCCAATGATTCCTATCCCGGCAATGTTGCTCCAGCCGGTTGATGCACTGAACGTCCTGCTTGACGAAAAGAAATGGACCATGGTTGAGAGTGATGAGGGTTCTTTCGACCCTGCAAAAATCGTTGTTTGTATTCTTGGAGCACAGCGTATACTCAAGGAAGTCGCGGTTGAACAGGCAATAGCAAACCTTCGCGATATTTTCAAACAGAGTGGAAAACTGCTTATCCTTCTCACAGCACAGGGAACAACGATTCCTCCATCTCTTTCACAAGATCTTTTTCAAATCGATGATGGTGTTCCCAATGATGAAGCAAGGGAAAAGATAATTAACAGTACGCTGAACGATGCTCGCGCGGAATTGGAAAAGATTGGTGTTACGATTGATGCAGATGCAACGAAGACATCCCTTCAGTCAACTCGCGGTCTGTCTGCCTATGCAACGGAACAGAGTGTGTCTCTGTCAATCAGTCCTGATAAGGGTTTTGAACCTGAGATTCTCCGCAAGCGTTGGACTCAAACCATCAACAGCGTTGCAGGTCTGACGGTCGATATGTCCGGAATGAGACCCGAAGATATCGGAGGACTTGATCCTTTCAAGGAATTTGCTCGGCGCATCATGACTGGAAAAAATCCTCCCAATGCCGTTATCCGGATTGAAGAAATCGAGAAGTCAATCGCCGGTGCCGGTTATGCAAACGGTGGTGTTGGTGATACCAGTGGTACTTCACAAGAGATACTCGGTGCAATGCTTACCTTTATGGAAGAGGAGCAGTGTTCCGGGACTATTGCAATCGGTCCTGCTGGTTCTGGAAAATCTCTTTCTTCGGTTGCTCTCGGTGCCTATGGTGGTGTTCCAACGATTACTCTTGACCTGTCTGCTCTCAAGGGAAGTTTGGTCGGTGAAACCGGGGAGAGAACTAAACGTGCCCTGTCAATCATCAAGGCTTTGGCCGGAAAAAATACCTTCTGGATTGCTTCCTGTAATAGTGCTGCTGCAATTCCTCCCGAACTCCAGCGCCGGTTTACTTTCGGGCAGTGGTTCTTTGACCTTCCCAATGCAGCAGAGCGGGCAAAGATATGGGAGATATGGTTGAAGAAATATCCAAACGTCAAGGATGTTCGTCCTGATGATGAAGGTTGGACAGGTGCAGAAATAAGAAATGCATGTGACATCGCCAACCGATTGGATAGTGAGATAGACCCATTCACGCCGAAGGATGCCGGTGAAAACTATATCGTTCCGATCAGTAAGACCTATGCTGAAAAGATTACAGCTCTTCGGCAGTCAGCAAGCGGGAAGTATCTTTCGGCAAACAATGGTGGGGTTTATGTTTACAATGCAGATGCTTTCAAAACTGCGTCGGCGATAACGAAACCCATCAAGAAGTCAAGTCAATTCAGTGGTCTGTCTAAGAAGGAAGAGTAAAGAACAAATAACCTGCTCTGAGGTTTTACTCCTGAGTTACGAATGTGATCAGGATTCCTCACAACTCGGAGCAGGTTATTATTTAAAAGGACATTAATCAATATGTGTAACTCTGCCTCTTTCATCGTAACTCAAAATGATGTTTTGTTTTCCAAATATTCAGATAGTCATGAAGATATCATATCGGAAAATAAATTGAATGACAAAACAGATACACCTGATTTTGTTCGAATAGAAATTTCTCCAAAGGATACTGATTATCGAACTCCTATGGAGAATTGGATATTTAAAACAGATCAGAATTTTCTGCCGGAATGGTTTAATATCAAAGAAGCAGAAATCGCCTGTCAAGATAAAATGAACGAATGGGCGAAAACTCATATCATTCGAAAAGATACAAAAATTCCGGCTGAGTTCACCAAATTGAATTTGATTATTTTATCTGGTAATGTGACAATTGATACATTATCTGGTGGATATGTCCGGAGTTATGATACCTCCAAACTGACAATCAATACAGTGTCTGGTGGATATGTCCGGAGTTATGATACCTCCAATGTGACAATCGATAAAATGTCTGGTGGAGATGTCCTGAGTTATGAGACCTCCAAACTGACAATTAATACATTATCTGGTGGAAATGTCCGGAGTTTTGATACCTCCAATGTGACAATCAATACATTATATAGTGGATGTGTCCTGAGTCATCATACCTCCAAACTGACAATTGATATATTGTCTGGTGGAGATGTCCTGAGTTATCATTCCTCCAAACTAACAATTGATATATTGTCTGGTGGAGATGTCTGGAGTTTTGAGACCTCCAAAATGACAATCAATACATTATCTAGTGGATATGTCCAGAGTTGTGATACCTCCAAACTGACAATCGATACAGTGTTTGGTGGAGTTGTCAGGAGTTATCATAGCTCCAAACTAACAATCGATACATTATCTGGTGGAGATGTCCAGAGTCGTGATACCTCCAAACTGACAATCAAAAATGACAATAGGTTGGAGTAAATAAAATTTCAAAATTATCTTTAGAACAGTTGCAAAAGTTGACAACTTCAAGACATTATAAATGTTATAAAATTAATTTTGAAAATAGGAGCATATAAATGTTTAAAATTCAAGAATATCTTCGCTCAGGTAAGACTTTAAAAGATTTAGAAATTGAATTTGGAGTCAAAGCAAATCCATACAGAGATGCCATCTATCCTCTGGTGATTTTGAATTATTCTCAAACAGAGTCACCAAAGAATCATCCTATAGTAAATGAATGTCGTGGTATTGTTCTTGAACTTGATACATGGAATGTTATAGCATATCCTTTTCGAAGGTTTTATAACAAAGGAGAAGTTCTTCAAGAGACAGAAGATTTTGATTATAAGAACTCCTATGCTCTCCAGAAGATTGATGGAAGTATGATTAATGTTTTTTGGTATCGGGATCGTTGGTTCTTTGCAACAAGACAGGTAATTGAAAATAATTCCAAGATGCCGTTCTCAGAATTAACTTTCAAAGAATTATTTTATAAAACTTCTGAACAGTATAAAAATTTTTGGAAGTTTATTTCAAAAAATTTCACATATGTTTTTGAATTGACTTCTCCTGATAATAAAGTAATCACACCATACAAAGAAAGATCATTAACACTATTGACTGTGCGTCATGCCGGAACATATATTGAATGTAGTAAGAATTTTGTTTGGTATATTGCACGGTCTATTCTTGATGTAAAATATCCTGAATCTTTTAAAATTAATTCTGAAAATAATCTATTTGAAAGAATTAAACTTTTACAGCAACTTGAAGAGGGATATGTTGCTGTCGATTATAATCACTATGAGGTTGATGGATTAAGTTTCAGACGGATTAAAATTAAGAATCCGACGTATGTTTCGATAGCACATCTCAAAGACTCAGGAAGCCGTTCTCTCCGTGCTTTGGTTGGTTTAGTACATTCCGGGGAGCAGGATGAGTTTAAGGGGTATTTCCCGGAGTTTGGTGAGAAGATAAGTCTGATTGAACGGAAGTATAAGGATTTTTGCTCAAAGATTCAAAATGAATGTATTGCGGCAAATTTTGATTTGGATAAGAAATCTTTCGCTGCGGGTGCAAAAGACTGGACTCTTCCTTCCTTGATGTTTTTGATTTATGAAGGAAAAATCAAAATGCTTCAAGACTATTTTAAAATGATGGAGATTCAAAAAGGTCGAAAGTATCTTGAAAAGTATATTATGAATGCTTTGAAACTTAACGATGAGGAGTATGTCGATGTCTCTAATACATAAAGTATTAATTATTCTTGTTGTGTTGTTTACCAGTATCTTTGCTGAAACAGACTTTACAAAACCTATTGATTATGGTTGTGGAGTTTATTTATTTTCAAATTGTTTTAGAGATGATTTTGGAATTTCTCTTTCACATTGGCTCTATCAACATCCAGACTTTAAAATAAAGGCTGTTTGTGAGTGTGGTAAAGAGAATGGGGAAAATAGATTTATTGTTGGTTATTGGGTTATAATAGAAAAACCTTAAAGGAGAATAAGTAGAAGTAAACTAGCTGAAGCTGAATTTTTTCTAAGGGAGCATAAATCTAATGAGTAAGGCAGACTACACAGTATTCATCCTTCGTGCAGAACCTTTGACTGTTGCACATGAGAAACTTATCATGGAAGGTTTCAAGTTAGCTAACAAGGTTATAGTTGTTTTTGGTTCTCATAAAGCATCCAAGACAATCAAGAACCCTTGGAGTTATGTGGATCGTGTTCAGATGCTCCGTAATGCAATGAATGAACAACTGAAGGAGATTGATAAAAATTTGTTTGATCTAATCACTGTTCCCCTGAGAGATAGTCCTTATGATGATAATTGCTGGATCTCCTCTCTTCAGAATGAGATTCGTAGAGTTACTGGTAATAATTCAAAGGTTGTACTTATCGGTCACTTTAAAGATCAGAGTTCCCGATATTTGAAATGGTTTCCTCAATATTATCTTAATGAACAATTAGCAGTAAAGGTTGATGGTAAGATTGTCAATGCAACTGATGTTAGGGATTTATATTTTGAACTCTCTCCAACTGGTTGTGTTAAGATTAAAGAGATTGAAGATTCTAAACTTGTTTCAAAACCTGTTTTAAAATTTCTTGAAGATTTTTCTAAAACTTCGGAATATTCTAAACTTTGTCAAGAGTATGCATATATCAAAGATTACAAAGCGAAGTGGACCAGTGCTCCTTTCGCTCCTACTCTTGTAACAACTGATGCTATCGTGGTTCAGGCTGGACATCTTCTTGTTGTCAGGCGCGGTGGTGTTATTGGTAATGGAAAACTTGCACTGCCGGGAGGATATCTTGGTATTACAGAAACCATTGAAGATAGTATGCTTCGGGAACTTTATGAAGAAACTCAAATTGTAGAGCAACATGACTATCTCCGAAGCAAGATAAGAAGTTCTAAGGTTTTTGATCATCCAAACCGTTCTGTACTTGGTCGTTCTATTACTCATGCATATTTTATTGAACTTGACGGAGACAGACCTCTTCCTAATGTTAAAGGTGCTGATGATGCAAGTGAAGCTTTCTGGATGCCGTTCAATGATATTTACAACAATGAAGAACAATTCCATGATGATCACGTTCACATTTTGAATTATTTTCTTAGGTATACTTGAAATGTCAATTGAAGATTGGAAAAAGTGGTTAATAAAGTTATATAATATAAACAACTTTTAAGAAAGAGGTGAATTATGGAAAATATTATTAATTTATCTGACTCTTATAAATGGAGTCATCATCTTCAATATCCCAAAAACACTGAATATGTTTATAGTTACTTTGAGTCGAGAAAAGGATCAAAATGGGACTCTGTATTATTCTTTGGTCTTCAAGCAATTATTAAGAAATATCTCGAAGGTGTTGTTATTACAAAAGAAAAAATTAATATTGCTGAAAAGATAGCAGCAATTCATTTTGGAGATAGTAGTATTTTTTGTCGGGAACGATGGGATTATATTCTTGAAAAATATAGTGGAAGATTACCAATAAAAATTAAAGCTATTCCCGAAGGATTAGTTGTTCCTGTTTCTAATGTTCTCTTAACAGTTGAGAATACAGATCCTAAATGTGCGTGGTTGACTAACCACCTAGAAAGTTTGATTTCTCATGTGTGGTTTTCTTCAACAGTATCAACTCTCTCTTTTGAAGTGAAAAAGATGTTGAAGAGTTATCTTAATGTAACTTGTGAAGATGGTGATAATTTTGGTGGGTTGGATTTTATGTTGCATGATTTTGGTTTTAGGGGGGTGTCTTCTGTTGAGTCTGCCGGTATGGGTGGTATGGCTCACCTAGTTAATTTTAAAGGGACAGATACAATAGCTGCAATAGACTATGCAATGGAGTATTATAAAGCAAATCTTAACACTCTTGCATTTTCTGTTGTTGCTGCCGAGCATAGTGTTATGACAGCATTTGGTCCGGCAGGGGAACTTGAAATAATCAAAAATCTTATTAAAAAATTTCCAAGTGGTATTCTTAGTGTTGTAAGTGATTCTTATGACATTGACAGATGTGTTGATGAATATTATGGAAAAATTTTAAAAGATGAAATTCTTGCTCGTCCCGGTAGGTTTGTTATCCGTCCTGATAGTGGAGACCCTGTTACTGGCATTCTGAAGATTCTCGATTCAGTTTACAAGAACTTTGGAGGTTTTGTCAACAAGAAAGGTTTCAAAGTCATTAACCAGAAGATAGGTATTCTTTGGGGTGATGGTCTTGATATTGAAAAGATTAATGAGATTCTTGATGCTCTGGTTGTAAATGGATGGTCTGTCGAATGTGTTTATCCCTATGGTATGGGTGGTGGACTTCTTCAGAAGATCAACAGGGACACTATGCGTTTTGCTTTCAAGTCTTCCGCTCAATGTCGTAATGGAATCTGGTATGATATTTACAAAGACCCGAAGGATAAGACGAAGGCAAGCAAAAGAGGTCGTCTGAAACTTATCAAAACTTCCGAAGGTTTTAAAACTGTTTCTGAATCTTCTGAAGGTGTTGACATTCTCGAAGTTGTATTTGAAAATGGAAAGTTGATTAGGGATATGACCTTTGATCAGGTGCGGGAGAATTCAACTAAGTAACCTATGAGAGATGTAGCCAAGTGGTAAGGCCGGGAGATATATCCTAAGACGGCGAGGTTCAAATCCTTCCCATCTCTCTTTAAATTTAATCAAGGAGAAAATGAATGTTAGGTGAGATTCTTGGAGCTATAGTCTGTATTTTTGGAATGTTAATCATCGGTGCTATCATAATCACCATGATAATCAAAGATAAAGATTAATAAACCTATTTCAAAAGAAGGAGATTTCAAAATGACTTTCGGAAGAAGAATTAAAAAGATTGAAAAAAATTCTCCAAAGCTTGTTTATGAATCAATAGACAAGGTATTGGTAAATGAAAAGATTTTAATTACAAGTTCTAAAAAAAAGGACATTAATTAATATGTGTAACTCAGCCTCGTTCATCGTAACTCAAAATGATGTTTTCTTTTCCAAATATTCAGATAGTCATGAAGATATCATATCGGAAAATAAATTAAACGATAAAACAAAGAAACCGGATTTTGTTCGAATAGAAATTTTTCCAAAGGATAATGATTATCGAACTCCTATGGAGAATTGGATATTTAAAACAGATCAGGATTTTCTGCCGGAATGGTTTAACAACAAAGAAGCAGAAATTGCTTGTCGAGATAAAATAAACGAATGGGCGAAAACTCATATCATTCGAAAAGATACAAAAATTCCAATTGAGTTAACCAAACTGAATTTGATTATTTTATCTGGTAATGTGACAATTGATACATTATCTGGTGGAGATGTCCGGAGTTATAATACCTCCAAACTGATAATCAATACAATATCTGGTGGATATGTCGGGAGTTATGATACCTCCAAAGTGACAATCGATACAGTGTCTGGTGGAGATCTCTGGAGTTATAATACCTCCAAAGTGACAATCGATACAGTGTCTGGTAGAGATGTTAGGAGTTATAATACCTCCAAACTGACAATCAATACAGTGTCTAGTGGAGATGTCCGGAGTTATGATACCTCCAATGTGACAATCGATACAGTGTCTGGTGGATATGTCAGGAGGTATGAGACCTCCAATGTGACAATCGATACATTATCTGGTGGAGTTGTCCAGAGTCGTGATACCTCCAAACTAACAATCGATACAGTGTCTGGTGCTGGTGGATATGTCCAGAGTTATGAGACCTCCAAACTGACAATCAAAAATGATAGGAGGAGTAAATAATTATGTTACGAATGGTAGATAGTAAATCTTTCGGGAATGGTGTAGTTTATAAATTGGAAACTATTGATGGTTTGCCTATTGAAACAACGGATACCTATCTACCATTTTATACAAAGGATGCAGTGGGTAGGAAACAAAACACTCTTGAGTCTGGTAACTGTGGGAGTAGATCCGAACGTTGGATGATTGGTGTATCTTGTATGTCTGGTTGTCCTGTTGGTTGTAAAATATGTGCAACAGGCAAGCTTGATACTTGTGCTTCTCTTGATTGGGATGAAATAGTTCAACAAGTTTTATTTATTCAGGAGAAGTATAGTCAACCGTTTGAATCGGCGGCGGAACATAAGATTAATTATACAAGGATGGGAGAACCGTTTCTAAACATTGATGAAGTAAGAACTGCAATTTGGAAACTTGAAAATCTTTTTCCCGGAACCCACCATTATCTTTCCACAATTGGTATCAAGGATTCTGATTTTTCTTGGATTAAGGGTAATATATCTCTCCAGATTAGTTTACATAGTCTGGATGAGGAGCGAAGAAACAATCTGATTCCTATTCAAAACAAGATGTCGATTAAAGAATTGGGACAGATTCGAACCAATAGTAACCTGAAAACCACTGTCAATCTTACACTTGCAGACGAAAAGGATTTTGATATTGTAAAGTTAAAGAAGTATTTCGACCCTGAGTTTTTTTTCATTAAACTCTCACCTATAAATATCAACGATGTATCTATAGGAAATGGTTATGATACAGGAATTATCAAGGGAAAGAATTTACTCTAACACGTAACCATAGAAAGGATAGAGCAACATGGAAGCAATTGTTAATCAGTTGGAAGCAGCGGGATATGATTATGCTGTAGCATTTGCAACTCAGGCCGAAATTAATGCCGGTGCAGCGTGTGGTCAGCTTAGTCTTATCGTTAAGTAATTAAAAGGAAAGAGATGTGGTCGAGAGGTTTAAGGCAAACTATCAGGTGTATTATGGTATGTATACTATCAAAACCTGTAGAGTTGACTCCGTGTGTATACAGCGCGGTGTCCGTGGGTTCGAATCCTTCCTTCTCTTTCTATAAATATAATCTGAAAAGGATTATTTTAAATGTTTGAACCAGAAGTTATAAAGAACTTTAAAATTTATCAATGAAAATATTATATGAAAGGATTTGTAAATGAATTCAACAAATGATGTAAATTTTGAAAATAATGTTTTAAAGTCTGAAGTTCCTGTAGTTGTTGATTTTTACGCTTCATGGTGTGGTCCCTGTCGTGTTGCAACTTCTACACTTGAAAATGTTGAAGAAGGTTTTAAAGACAAAGTAAAGTTTTTAAAAATTGATATAGATTTGAATAGTGTAGTAACAGAGAAGCAGAATATATGTGCTCTCCCTACAATTCAAATATTTAACAAAGGTATTATGGTTAAAGAACTCGTTGGTATTCGTAATAAGGAACTTTATGTTGAAGCCCTGAACGATGTCTTGGTTGATAAGATTGATGAAACCAAAACTGAATTTGAAGTCCCGGAGGTTGCATAATGTCTATGTTTGTGATGAATGTGTGGGAAGTAAATACTATAATAAGAACAATATGGAGGGGTAATAAATATGCTATACCTAGAGATGGTAAAGTATATGAGTTGCCAGATGAACTTGCAGAAGCATTAGAGAAAAGCAGCATGGTAAAGATTTTTAATAATTTTAAACTTCAACAAAATCCTCCAAAGGTTGTTGAAACAAATGTAAAGATTGTTTCTGAATCTATTAATAATCTTATAAATTTTCCCGAAGTTGAGTTAGTTGATGTGACAAGAGAAGAACTCAAAGAAGAAATTGAAAAAGAAATTCCCTTGTCAAAACCATTGATAACAAAACCTACCAGAATGACTTCTCAAGAACTTACAAATATTTTAACAAAACCTTCTGAACCAGTTGAAAAATTTTTTGAAGAAAGACAATCTTCTGAACAATTGGAAAAACTTGAGAAGGACAGAACAATGAAAGAATCTTTAGTTGTCGAGGAATCAAGATATTCCAATGGTCAAATTAAACCTGATATGACTGGAGCATTGAAAGGAAAAAGAATTAAACCTAACAAACGTAAAGCAATTCAAAAATCTCTACCTGATTATAATCCTGCAATAGCAAAAGCAAAATCAAAAGCAGAACATTTACAGGGTATGCTTGAAAATCTTGACAACTTTGAAAAGGATTTAGAAACTTAACTTCGAACCTGAGACAAAGGAGAAGGTATCATGAACGAATGTCCTTTCTGTGGTGTGTTGGTTAATGAATTTGATTTCACCTGTCCTGAATGTGGTTCAATTATTATTAGTGAAGAAGCAGCAAAGATACAGGCAATGAACGATTTAGAAATGAATTTTGAAGATTTTGAAATATAAACTTATATCTAAAGGACATTAATTAATATGTGTAACTCAGCCTCTTTCATCGTAACTCAGAATGATGTTTTATTTTCCAAATATTCTGATAGTCATGAGGATATCATATCGGAAAATAAATTGAACGACAAAACAAAGAAACCTGATTTTGTTCGAATAGAAATTTCTCCAAAGGATAATGATTATCGAACTCCTATAGAGAATTGGATATTTAAAACAGATCAGGATTTTCTGCCGGAATGGTTTAATATCAAAGAAGCAGAAATTGCTTGTCGAGATAAAATGAACGAATGGGCGAAAACTCATATCATTCGAAAAGATACAAAAATTCCAATTGAGTTCACCAAATTGAATTTGATTATTTTATCCGGTAATGTTAAAATCAATACAGTGTCTGCTGGATATGTCAGGAGTTATAATAAATCCAAACTGACAATCAATACATTATCTGGTGGATATGTCCTGAGTTATGATACCACCAAACTGACAATCAATACATTATCTGGTGAAAATGTCTGGAGTTATGATACCTCCAAAGTGACAATCGATACAGTGTCTGGTGGAGATGTCGGGAGTTATAATACCTCCAAACTGACAATCAATACAGTGTCTAGTGGAGATGTCCGGAGTTTTGATACCTCCAAACTGACAATCAATACAGTGTCTAGTGGAGATGTCCGGAGTTATGAGACCTCCAAACTGACAATCAATACATTATCTGGTGGATATGTCGGGAGTTGTAATACCTCCAAACTGACAATCAAAAATGATAAGAGGAGTAAATAACAATGAAAAAACATGAACTGCTTCTAGCATCCAAACTATTGAAAATTGCTTCTGAATCTTTTGCAAGACATTGTTGTAATGATCTTCCAAAAGAAATTAGAAACTCATTAACGGAAGAACAATGGGAAGAAATCAACAAGAAAGCTAATGAGTGGAACGGAACACCAGAAGAACATAAACCGGGAGATACACAAATTAAATGGTATGATTGGTATGTTATGTCGTATTGTGCTAAGAAACTTAAAGAAGAAGCAGAACTATTGTTAGAATAAATAGATATTATTTCATAGAGAAAGAATTTTAAAATCTTTTGTAAAATATTTTAAATCAAATCTTTACAAATAAATTTTTAAAAGGAGGGTTGAGAAGTTTTTATGAAAGGTTTGAAAGAATTATAAATAGTTATTGAAATAAACAATTGGAGATAAATATGGTTTTTAAGACAATAACAACAAGTGGTGATATGGTAAGTTATATTCAGACTATGCTCGGTGCTCCTGCTATCAACGTTGAACTTCCAGAAGATACAATTTCTCAATGTGTGATAGATTGTTGTCAGACTTTTAGTAGGTATGCATATGAGGATGGAACATGCACAGAATATATTACGTTTACCACAACTGTTGGACAGACGGATTATCCTTTATCTGCTGTTAAAGATTCAAATGGAAATACATTAAGTGGGGTTGAAGCAATATATGATTTTTCGGTTGCAGTTGGACTTGATGGAATTAATACATTATTCACTCCTACACATATGTTGCTGCATGACAGTTGGGTGGTTCAGGGTAATTATCCGGGTGGTCCGGGTGGTGCTATGGGAGTTAATGATGGTTTGACACTTACAAATTATACAATAGCTCAACAATATATAAAAAATATTGATGAGATTTTTGGTAAACAATTCCGAGCTAAATATATTCCCGGTAAAGAAATCATTCGAATAACTCCAACTCCAGATCAACAATACACAGGAGTTCTTATTACATATCGAAGATTAGATGATTGTGAGTTATATAATCATCCAACAGTTAAGAAGATGTGTACTGGTCGGACAAAAATGCTTTGGGGTCGTTATATTCTTGGTAAATATTCTGGTTCACTTCCTGATGGATTGTCTCTTAACGGTGATGCAATCTATGAAGACGGCAAGCAGGAATATGAATCTGCTCTTGATGATTGCAAAATGGAAAGTGCCCCTAATGATTTTATGATAGGATAACGTCAGCTTTATTTGGGAGGGATGAAATACAAATGACAACACCAAAAAGTTTTCAAGAACTTCAAAAGTATGGTTCTCAAGGAATGAAAAGGTTTCCAGAAGTTGCCATTGATTTAGATGAGTTACAAAAATCTTCTGAACAATTAACAATGCAAACAGGTGCTATTAAATTGAAGAGTTCTAATATGCTTGATTATGGTATACCTTCCAATGTAGATATTCAGAATTTTTTTAATGATTTAAATATAAAAGGACCAACCAATACAGGTAATATTAGGTATGATATGCCTGATTATGGTATACCTTCCAATCAAACAGGTGATATTATGTATGATATGCCTTCTTATGGTATACCTTCCAATCAAACAGGTGATATTATGTATGATATGCCTTCTTATGGTATACCTTCCAATCAAACAGGTGATATTATGTATGATATGCCTTCTTATGGTATACCTTCCAATGTAGAGGATTTTTTAAAAAAATTAGTAGAAGAAAATAAATCAAAGGATTTATATAATTTAAAAATAGAAAATAGAAATCTTGAAGAGAAAATTAAAATTCTTGAAGAGAAAATTAAAAATCTTGAAAAATCTGTTGAAAAATCTGTTGAAATTCCAATTGAAAAGATTATTTTAAAACGTAGAAGATTCTTTTTTACTGAAGATTAATGATGTCCCGGCAATTTTCAAACAAAATCAAATAAATAAAAAATACCTCAAATAATTCTTGACTCTGATTCACCCATAATATATTTTAAATACAACGAAATTAAACATTCTTTAAAAAGGGGTTGAAAATGTTTGAATTTTGGAGTTTCAAAGATATTTTAAAATAGATTTAAAAACATTTGACTTTTATCCCGGCATGTTGTATATTTTAAAGGAAGGCAGTAAGAAGGAAAACAATCAAACCGAGGAGAGAGAACATGGAAAAGGCAAAAAGGGAATATGTAGCGGTCGCGACTTTTGGCAGGCGCTCAGCTGGACGGCTCACAGAGACGCGCAGCACATCCTACAAACGCTGCCGCGCCATGGCAGATGCATACCGCCCGAGCACGGATTTTAAGATCATCGTAGCATAACCACATCCTAAACCGGCGGGGAGAAATCCCCGCAAGGAGTTACTAATTATGAAAATCACAAACTATCTGATCTACCGCCACGGATCAAACAGCGCCAACCAGTCAATGACCGAGCGGCTGCCGGTAGCTGTCGAATCGGCACGATCAGGCTAGGTATTATAATGCTTAATCTTGTTATATATTTTATTAGTTTCATTCTTGCAGGTGCAATCTATCCCACAGCAGATGGTTCAAAATTATTTTGGGTTGTTGCTGTTGTATGTATTATTAACTATACCTATGGATATTTTATGGGAATTTTTAAAAATTGAACTACACTCAATGGTATTCTCAGCACGGCAAGTTTGAAAAATCCGAACAGTGGATGGTTAATAACCTGATGCTTGAAACAATAGGTGGTTCTCAGGCATATGGTTGTCAAACTCCTACTTCCGATTATGACCTGCTCGGAATAATTCTCCCAAAGGCCGAACATCTTTTCCCTCAGAAGTTTGGATTTATTTTAGGATTTGATCAGGTTCCAGCATTCTCCAGAAAAGAACTCAAAGGAAAAGACGGAAAAGTCAACATAGATGGAAAGATGTTTGAAGCGGAGTGGGTTTCTCTCATTGAATTCTTTATCCATGCGGGACTGAAAGGTTCTCCAAATCTTGTTGAGATACTTTTTGTCAAGCGTCCTCTGGTTACTGTTGGAACAAAAATGGGATGGATGCTCCGTGATAATCGTCAGAAGTTCTTGTCAATGAAAACCTTCCATGCATTTAAGGGATATGCCAACGGACAAATGCATCGTATCAGACAGCGTAATCCTGAAACTGAAGAACGAAAAAATTTGGTTGCTAAACATGGTTATGATGTGAAAATGGCCTATCATACTCTCAGACTCATTGACCAACTCGAACAGATCCTTCTTACAAATGACATTGACCTTGAAAGAAACAAAGAAGAATGTAAGTTGATGCGGAAAGGTGAATGGGGAGACTTCGACAGATTTGATAATGAATTTCAAAAGAGAATGTCAAATCTTGAAGAAATCAAAAATAAATCCAATCTTTCACAATTCCCAAGACAGGGAGATTTAAAAATCTTGTTGCAGGAGATTCTTGAAGAACACTTTGGAAGTTTTGAAAAGATGGGTTCTGAAATTTCTCAAACAGATTATGAATTTATAAGTTCAAAAGATGTCTTCGAAAAACTTGATAAAATTGAAAAACTTTTGAAACCTGAGCCTTACGTTGGAATGCCGGGATAACGGAAAGTTAGAAAGCAAAGAGAATCAGAACTATGACAATTAAAAAAGAAAACAACATCCTCACCTTTGTATTTGAAGCAGATAAAAATGATGGTATCAGTTTCTATACAGCAAAAAGGAATCAGGGAGGAGTAGATGATATTTGTTTAATCATAACAGAAACATCTACATCTATAGAAAAATCAATTAAAGATGTTAAAAATGGTTTGCAAGTTGCAGGAGATAAGACAGTAATCTTTAAATTTGATAATCCACAGGCGTTAGATTTATTAGCACAGTCATTAAACTTTATAAAGAAAACAAATTTCAAATCAGAATTAAATTTGAAAAGATTTAAAATAATTTCTGAAAATTCTAAAGATAAAATTGAAAAGAAACGGAAGTTCTTTTTCGAAGATTAACAATTTTAACAAGAAGGAGTTTAAAATGCATTTCTTTTGTCATTTTATAGAAATTTATATTATTATCGGATTGGTAATGATGATCCTCTGTTGGTTGGTTGGAGTTAAAAAGAATTTTGGTTTAGTTGCTTTCTTGTGGCCGATTATCTTGTGGAATTTATTCACACGATTTCCACGATTTCCAAAACTTATTAATCATCCAATATCACATGAGATGATAGATTACAATAAGAAACTCTGTCAAATCCCCACAGTGATATATCAACCGGGAGATCGTGTCAGATGTATAGAAGAAACTTGTCTAAGTCCTAATATTAAACCGGGAATGAAGGGAACTATCCTCGGTGTCTATGGCAAAATCTTTTACGGAATAGAATGGGATGAAGAAGTTATTCATGGACATGATCTCTATCCAGAACACACTCTTCTCAAAAATCAAATGAATCTGATTCGTCCTTGCAAAAATGGTTATGGATTCTTTCTCCCTCACTTTGCCGTTAAAAAGGAAGAGATTTCAATTAAACAGTCCTAAGAGGCTCTATAATCAATCAGAAGTCTTTAAACCTCTTTAGATACGTCTGAAGACTTTAAAATGGATTAAAAGGCTTCTAAAGAGATTTAAAAAAGGTATTCTAAACAATTTATCAAAGAAAAGTATCATGTCTGACCTAACAACCAAATTTTCTCTGCCGTTTCATTATCGTTATCTTGATGGAATATCTATGCTTCAAACTGGAGATATAACTACATCCTTTGCAGATAATCGTAGAAAAGTTCTTTCCAATCTTGAGTTTGAAGATGAAATGACAAAACAAAGTATTGAGTTCTATAAAAATATCAAAGAGCTTCGAAGAAAAAGAAAGTATTCTACTCTGCTCAAAACAAACTCAAAACATTTAAAGGAGACTGCTCTATGATAGTTGAAATTATATTACTTTGGATTTTGATTGGTGGTGGTGGTTTTATAATCATAAACAATCTTATTTGTGGAGATACTCTAACAACTAGTGACTTAAATATTTTATTAATATTTGTTTTCTTCGGTCCTATCACGTATCCTATTCTTGCAATAATATTGTTGTTAGATTTAATTTGGAAACTTTATAAAATGTTGCTTTCAAAATTTAAAATCAATTGGAAAAAAGATGAACTAGGTAATATTATTTTACTTCCTGCGTTTAGAAAGAATAAATCGTGAAAAACTTTATGATTATAAATCCAAAACATTCTAAAGACTTTGTAAAGAATCTTTTAAAAGAAGAAAAGATTTAAAATGTCCTCAATTCCAAAGAAATTAATAATCGTTGAAAAGATTTATAAAAATTATCAAGGGAAAAAAGTAATAGATATTTTCCCGGTTGATGCCACAAATCCCAAAACCCTTGAAACTGCACTTAGTTGGGTCAAAAATGGAAAAGAAAATACCTATGCTCAAACTCCTTGTGACAACGTTCCGATTGAAGATGTTGTGATAAAAACATTAGAACATAGGGGAGAGGGTGGAAGAGCATACAAGATATTGATTAATAACAAGTATCGTTATGATCTCCGGGAAGATGTCTTGATGGATGTTATCCTGAATGAAGGGATAGATGCAGGTGGGAGATTGAAAGGAAAGTTTGTCTTTGGAATAATTGGCTCACAGATGAAACTTATTCTGATTGGTTCAAAGTTGTATAATGATGCATGTGTTGTTGATATTAAAAGAAAAGAGAAACCAATAAAAAATTTCAAACCCGGACATATCTATGAATCAATAACAAATAAAGAGGTTTTTCTAGGTAAAGGACAACTTCTTCGGATTAATCAATATATGGATAAAGATGGATGTCATAATGAAATTGAAATTAAGAAAAATGTTACTGTTTGGCTCGATAGTTTTGATAAAGAAAACTTCCTTCAACTAAATACTTCAAAATATTATAACTTTAGAAAATCTCATTCTTTTATAAAGGAAACCGGAGATAATCTTTATAAAAAAGAACTTGGTGATAATTTCAAACTTTCTGATGTTCGAAAGTGTTTATTTGAAAAGTTTTTAAAATTAAATTTAAAAGATATTGAAAAAGAAAATCTTTTTACTCTTTTTACTCTCTTTTCTATGTTTTTAAATATTCCTTTCGATGCAGATGAAGAAATTGTTATCCCAACTGAGGTATTGAATAAAATGAAAATTATATTCCCTCCAGAAATTAAAAATATAAGATATGTGGGTTTATCTGAAATTTTAATATATGACAAATTTGAAATCTTTAACCAATTCATAAAGAAAGAGATCTGATGAACTATACCTTTGAAAAGAAATCTTCTGAAAGATATTATATCCGAAGTGGAGAATATTCCATGTGGGCAAACATTATAATCTCTGATGATGGATTTCTTGATATCCAATCAGACTACGGAGATTATAGATATCGTTGGAATTTTATGGGAACAGATATTAAAAGATTCTTGATAAGTCTTGATAAAGGTTACTTGATAAAGAAATTGGGAATGAATCTTCCAAAAGAATTTAATGCCGATAAAACTAAAAAAATCATTTTGAAAGATATTATAAGAAATCGCAGGGAAAGAAAAATTACAAAAGAAGAAACATATGATTGTTGGAATTGGGTTAAATTCTCTTTAGATTTTTATTCAGAAATAACTTATTGCCAAAGTATCGTAGAAAGTCCATTATGTGAATGTTTGTATCATGATTACGAATCTATTCCCTGTGTGATGGAAATAAATTTTCAACTGTTGTTGTTTCTTGAAAAGATTTGGCCGATGTTTAAAGAAATTCTTGTAAAGGAGATTTCAAAATGAGTCAGGAAGAATTAGAAATAATTTTACAATTGATTGAAAGTATTCCTTTAGAAACCTTCAAAATTAATCAGGAAGGAGATTTTAAATGGAAGAAAATTCAAATAGGTAGGAGAAGTAATTTCTTGATTGGTTATAAAACTAAAGTGTGGGGTTCTTTAAAATATGGTTGGTTTCCGTCTTGGATAAAACTAACAGAAGATCAACAACAAAGAGTTCTTAACATTTATAACAAGATTGATGAGGTATGGCAGACAAGAAATGAAAGAATTCTTAATGAACACCAAAACAAACTTCATAAAACAATTTTAAAATATCTTCAAAAAAATTTGAAAAAGGAGATTTGAAATGAAAAAAACTTGCTGTTGGTGATATTGTTAGATTGAAAGGTAGTAGTAAGGGAGGACCGAGGATGGTAATAGAAAAAATATTGTTGACTAAAGAAGGTATCTTAATATGTTGTGTCTGGTTTACATTCACAGATCTTCGAGGTTGGAAAGGTCCATTTACAAAAACTTTCAAAGAAGAAATTCTTACAAAGGAGATTTAAAATGAAGAGCGTTATTCTTGGATTTATTTGGGGAGGTTTTTTGACAGGATCTTGGGTTGCTACTGCATTAACACATAATAAAGACTTGTTATTTTTTTCTTTAACTTTATCTCTGATAAGTTTGATAATAACATTCCTCTATTGTATTTTTCCGGAGGATAACTAAAATTCTTTGTCTCGAAAGGAAATAAATCATGAGCACCTTCACTGCAATGATGGCACATAGTCTTGATATCAATCTGGAAAAAAACACAGAACAAATGGAAAAACTTGTCGGTTGGTTCTATTCCAGAAAATTAAACGGACACAGAACTCTATGGAATGGATATCAACTCGAAACACTCGGAAGATATTCAGGACCAAAACCTGTCAATGCTCCCGATTGGTGGTTGAAAAATCTCCCGCAAGGAATCCCTCTTGATGGTGAACTCTGGCACGAAACTGATGATACCGGAATTGTTAAGTCTATCTGTGGTCAGGGTAAAGAAAAATCCCTCAATGACTCAAGATGGAACGAAATCCAATATAAAGTCTTTGGATATAAACCTTTCTCTTGTGATACTATCTCTTCTCCTGAATTATTATCATCTCCCTTCTTCAATAACGAAAATTGGAATAAAAGACAAATCAAACTCTTCCACCTCTTCATAACAAATTTACAGAATAATCCAGTCGTAAAATATGTTACTCAATCTCCTGTAAATTCTATCGAAGATATTCAAAATGCTGTAAAACTTTCTAAATCACAACGTTGGGAAGGTCTCATGTTTGCAAACCCACTTTCAAAATATGAATGTAAAAGAGTTCGAAATCTTTTGAAATGGAAAACCCAATATACTCACGAAGGTTTTGTTGTGGGTGAATATCCGGGAGAAGGCAAACACGAAGGTAGAATGGGTGGATTGATTGTTGAACTCACTTGGGATGATACTATCAAATCTGTCAAAGGCGGAACCCCTGACATGATTGGAAAACAAGTGAAGTTCAATGTAGGAGGAGGATTCTTGGATACTGAAAGAGATAATAGCAAAACACTCTTCCCAATCAATACTCAAATATCTTTCAGCTTCTTAGGGGTAAGTCCTTATGGTGTACCAATCTCCCCTAATGCAATAAGAGAATAATATCTCTAAAATGATTTGAAAACCTTGAAAACCTTGAAACTAATTTGAAAGGATTTGTAAATGAATTATTTAAATTTTCTATTGAAAAGATTTTATAAAGAAAAATTAAACTATGATGGTTATGCCGCCGGATTGTGTGCAGACCAACAAACAGAATTTATCAAAGATGAACTCGAAAAAGATGTTCATGTGTTGATGGTGTTCACTAAATCTGAACTTGCCGATATCCTGAACGATATATGTCAAGCAACACATCGAGAAATATCTGTAGTACATCCATCCCTCTTTCACAAAATCAAAAAGGAATTGGAATGAAAACTCTTGAAAATCTTTTGATAGAACTTTCAAATAATACTCGTCAATTCAAAATCAATCAACAAAAAGAAAATGATAGAAGAAAAAAAGAATTTGAAAAGGAATTCTTGGAAAAAATTCAAAATACATTCTTTAAATGGATTTTATCTCTAAATCATTCTAAAATCTTTAAAACTGAAACACTTACCGTTTATAATCGTAATCACTATTTGGAGATTTTTTACAAATGTAATCTGATTGCCGAAGTTACTATCAATTCATCATTATCTTCTGTTGTATTTACATTTCATCAAAATAATATAATATCAGGATTGAATAAATGGATTACATATTTTAAAATCAATGACTTGAATGATATTAATAAAGTAAATGATGCTAAATATAATTTCGCCAAAAATCTCTTTAACACTATAAAAGAAATTGATGAAGAAAGAACAGGTCTATGAATATCTCTAATGAAAACTTTGAAATCCTTTTAAAATATTTGAAAAGTATTCCTGTAAAGAATTTTAAATTTAATAAAAATTATAATTGCTTTAAACTCAAAAGATTTCGAATATATTAGTCTGAAACCATTTATCTTAATAATAGATTTCCTTAAGTTCTTTTGCAAAGATTATAATTTCTTATTAAGGATTAAAAATGAAAATTAATAAGAATTGAAAATATTGGAAAGCTTTGTCAATCTCAATATGTATCCCAACATGTTTTATCGGAGCACTTATCGGATTAATATTTCAAAATGCATTTCTGTTGATTGGTTGCGCCGGGTAACTGTTTTATTTTGAAAACAGTTTACAATACTTTAAATCCTTTAGAAAGGTTTGCAACACTTCTGCAATACTTTTAAATCCTTCTAAAGTGTTCCATTTTGAAACACTGTTTCATTTTGAAACACTTTTAAATCCTTCTAAAGTGTTCCATTTTGAAACACTTTAAATCCTTCCTAACTGTTTGAATTTAAAAGAATTGTAAAATTGGTTTTAGAGTGAGAAAAATCCCTTTGCAACCTCTTGATTTTAAAGAACTTAACAAGTAACACCTGTTACACACCGCCCTCTATCTGCCCCATTGTTTATTTGTAAAATTTTAAAAGTAAATTTGCAAAGTAGATTTAGAGGGTTTGCAACATCTTTTAAAAGGTTTAAAATATTTGAAAGGATTTGAAAGGATTTGAAAGGATTTGAAAGGATTTGAAAGGATTTGAAAGGATTTGAAAATTAGATTTAAAAATATTTGAAAGATACTTTGAAAGGCAGACTTCGAAAGAGTTTGAAAGATGATTAAAAAGAAAAACCCGAAGACGTATATCATCTCCGGGTATTCATCACAAGTTTAATATTCAGGGTACAATTTTAAAGGGGGTTCTTATCAGGCCGGTGGATTCATTTCTTGTTATCCTCCATAGATTTATAAAGTTTTAATTAGTATTATAAAACCATCGGTTGGTTGGTCCCGAACAACTACCTTTAAAATATACTACATTTCACAATCAAAGTCAAGAATTATTTTCAAAGAATTTTCAAAATCTTTCGAAGTTAAATTTCAAAGAGATTTAGTTTTCTCCTTTGATAGTTGTATAACTGATTTGACTATATTAGATCTAGGACATAGTATTCGTGCCAACTCCTGTGCTTCTTTGAGATTTTTTGCAGGTACAGGTTTTCTTTCCGACACTTTCTTTGTTTCTTTATTTTCAAAAACAAATATAAAGCTTTTCATTTACAACTCCTTTTTAATCATTGAAGAAGAATTTTCTTTTTACAGATTTTTGAATTGGTTTTTGAATTGGTTTTTGAATTGGTTTTTGAATTGGTTCTAAACTATATACAGACTCCTGCTTAAACCATCCCGGAATATAATTACTAGCAATAAGTTTTATCAGATATATCCACGGACCATATTTATCAACTTTTTCAATTATTCCTTTTTCATTAAATATTTCATCTTTATTTGATGATCTTCCATTGACTATAACAACATCTCCAATTTTGAAACGAAAAGATTCAGAAGGTTTAAAATCAGATGTAAAGCTTTCAGAAGGGTTAAAAACATTTTGTAAAGTTTTTGGAAAGTATTCAACACCTGCCGTTTTTAAAATAGCAAGTGCTGTATCTTCATCAATAATTCTACCATTAACTTCCCAAACTATCAAATTGTTTGAAGTTATTTTAATCAATTTCAAAGGAGTTTCATACATTTTATAACCTTTCACAAATTTTCAAAATTAATTTAAAAGGACTTTCAAAGTTTTATTAATTACTTTGAAAGTCCCGACAGAGGATATGATTGTTATATCGAGACAGAGACTTTCTTTGCTGCCTTTGTCTTTGCTTCCTTTGCCTTATGGAGATTTGCCACGGTCTTGACATCACCACGGACACCAATAATTCTTTTGGATTCCGGATCACGCAAAACCAGAGCTGCCTTGAGGGTGGGAATACGAAGGGTTGCAAGGGAGGGAGAGATCCCATTACGTTTCGCCCATGTTGAAAGAGAGACCCATGCCGAGGTATAAACTTTCTTCGGAGGGATACTCTTTGCCTTGAGTGGTGTTAGTGCCTTTTCCTCTGTTGGATCAACTGCCGGGATAAGTGATACATTGTTTGAGGATTTGGAAGACATTTTAAATTCCTTTGAAAAGTTGTGAAGGGTATTTAAAACAGATTTAAAAATAATTTCAAATCTTTGTTATTTAAAATATAATTCATTGCACAATTAAATGCAAGAACTTTTAAAGTAGATTCCTAAAGAGTTTGAAAGAGTACAGACTTATATAAGGATATGGAGTTTCAAAGAGTACAGACTTATATAAGGATATGGAGTTTCAAAGATATTTTAAAATAGATTTAAAAACATTTGACTTTTATCCCGGCATGTTGTATATTTTAGTTGTATATTTTAAAGGAAGGCAGTAAGAAGGAAAATAATCAAACCGAGGAGAGAGAACATGGAAGCCAAGACGACAAAGATTATCGGCAACGTAGTTGATCAGTTGGGGACAATGGCTACGCTATACACCAGATCGTATGCGACATGGGGCGCGGCGCACATGGCCGCCGAAAAGCTCTGTAAACGCAGATACGGCAAAAATACCGATACAGCCAACCGGATGTACATAGATATCGTCATGGCCAAGGATAACACATAACAGCGAGGGAGCCCGCGTTTCAAAGGAGATTTCAAATGATTTCCAAAGATAAATCAGTTTATGTTTCTGGTGTTCAATCCGAATCAGGAACTATCAACGGTCCTCTCTCTCTTCAACAATCCAAAAATATCAAAGCATTGCTCAAGCGTTCATTTCCCTCCGCTCAGATAACATTTAACAAAGGACATTATTATTGTTCAGCCTTTGTTCGGATAGACTCTGTGGTTGTTTATCTAATGACTTCAGACTATCGCGGAACGAACAAAGATACTGCATCCTTATCCTTCATTGTTAGACTGGCAAAGGATGAGAAGGATTATACTGGAGGAGTCAACAATTGGGGACGAGGATTTGAAAACATTCCAAAGATGATTTCAAAATTTTTTCAAAGGGAGATTTAAAATGATTCATCTTGATTGTTTTGATATTCAATTTCTGAAGTTCTCTGGTTCTCTCATTGCTTGTGTCTTCATTCCCGGCATATGTTTTGGATTATACATTTTCATCAAGGAGAAGAAAGAACTTTGAAAGAACTTTGAAAGAACTTTGAAAGAACTTTGAAAGAACTTTGAAAGAACTTTGAAAGAACTTTGAAAGAACTTTGAAAGAACTTTGAAAGAACTTTGAAAGAACTTTGAAAGA